>JACCDK011581392.1_pt1 | contig 24585 bp, 21 predicted proteins | sample 7445871 | NCBI WGS metagenome assembly JACCDK01 (sample SAMN15323436, study PRJNA562643) | freshwater metagenome | isolation source: river surface water | place: USA:Blue River Watershed | collected 2017-08-15 | reverse complement strand
GTATTTATCCAAAAATGGCACCACAGCCATTGAAGGAAGAATATTTACTAAGTGGATATTTGGAGCCAACTAATCAACCCTATGCAATAGCTAAAATTGCAGGAATTGAAATGTGTGATAGTTATAGAGCACAGTATGGATGTAATTTTATTTCTGCTATGCCTACTAATTTATATGGCACTAATGATAATTATCATCCAGAAAATTCACATGTATTACCTGCATTAATTAGAAGAATTGTTTTAGCAAAAAAGAATGATGAACCCACTGTTACTATCTGGGGAACCGGAACGCCAAGAAGAGAATTTTTACATGTTGATGATTTAGCAGATGCCTGCTTTTTTTTATTACAAAATTATAACGAACAAGGTATAGTGAATATAGGATTTGGTACCGATGTTTCAATTAAAGAACTAGCTGAACTAATTGCAGCCGAAGTAGGATATAAAGGTCAACTTGAATTTGATATTTCAAAACATGATGGAACGCCACGAAAACTAATGGACTCTAGTTTGATAAATCAATTAAATTGGATACCCAAAATAAACCTAGTTTCAGGTATTCAAAGAACAATTTCAGAAGTAATAAATTTAAATTTAGTATGAAAACAATTGATGAACTAATTCCCGGAGGTGCACACACATATAGCAAAGGAGATGACCAATTTCCTTCAAATGCGCCCAAAATGATTTCACGTGGCAAAGGTGCTTATGTATGGGATGAAGAAGGAAAAAAATTTTTAGATTGTGGAATGGGCCTCGCTTCAGTTTCATTGGGTCATGGAATTAAAGAAATTACTTCAATTGTTTCAAAAACAATTGAAGATGGAACAAACTTTATGAGACCTTCAGTATTAGAAAAAAAAGTTGCAAATGACTTCTTAGAATTACTTCCACATCATGATATGATTAAATTTGCAAAAAATGGCTCAACTGTAACTACAGCGGCTGTTAAACTTGCTAGAGCGTACACTGGTCGTGATCTCATATTAGTTCCTGAAGGTCATCCATTTTATTCATATGACGATTGGTTTATTGGTTCAACTGAAGCTGATTTCGGAATACCAAATGATATAAAAAATTTAACTCTAAAGTTTAAAGCATGCTCTTTAAAATCTTTAGAGGAGATGTTCAATAAGTATCCAAATAAAATTGCGGCAGTAATTACTGAACCTGAAAAAAATTGGTGCTCTAATTGTAATTGTGAACAAAGACCCTCTGAATTTTTAAATAAAGCAATTGAATTAACAAAAAAACATGGCTCAATTTTTATTTTAGATGAAATGCAATCTGGATATAGATTGGGATTCCCTGGAGCAATGACAAAGTATGAATTAAAGCCTCATTTAACTACATGGGGTAAAGGTATTGCAAATGGTTTCTCTTTTTGTTGTTTAACTGGTGTTAAAGAGCTCATGGAACAAGGTAGTATAAATAAAAGTGGCAATCGAAAATTGTTTTTAATTTCAACTACTCATGGTGCGGAGTCTACTGGACTGGCTGCCGCATTGGCTACTAAAGAATTCTATATTAAAAACAATGTTGTAGATCACATACATAATATTGGCAAAGAATTTATATTACATACAGAAAATGTAATTAAAGAAAACAATTTTGATTCTTTTATTAGTGTATTTAAGTGTTCTTGGATGCCAGGATTTAATTTTATTAATTCTAATCAATTCGAGTCTAATTTTATAAAAACATTTTTATTACAAGAATTGGTAAAGGAAAATATTTTATTTCAAGGTGTTTTTGTGCCATCATATTCACACACATCTGATGATATTTTATTATTTGCAAGAGCATTAGATAAGTCGATAAAAAAAATCAAACAGTGGATGGAATATGGTGGTGATGGTTTAATAGGTAATCAAGTGAAGCCGGTGTTTAGAAAATTTATATAAATCATGAATGTAATTTTAAAAAATTTTGTATGTGTTATACAAGCAAGAATGTCAAGTACAAGACTTCCTGGAAAAGTTTTGATTAAAACAAATACAAATAATGAGCATACCTTATTAAGCTACCTGATAAACAGAATCACACCCTTGCATCATAAAGGGTTAGATATAGTAATTGCAACAAGTATAGAAGCCGAAGATGATAAAATAGAAGATTATATAATTCAAAATTTCCCATATATAAAGGTATACAGAGGACATTTGAACGATGTATTGAGTAGATATTATAATTGTGTTAAAGATTTGAAAAAAAAAGCAATAATTAGAATTACAAGTGATTGTCCCTTTACTGACCCAAATCTTATACTTGAAATGGCTTATGAATTTACAAGAACGAGAGTTGACTATATTTCAAATACTATGCCTCCAGAAAAATCAGAGTTTAGTGATGGCTTTGATATTGAGATTTTCTCTTTTCAAGTTCTTGATGAATGTGCGAATAATTCCCAATTAACAGATTTGGAACGCGAACATGTTACATTTGCAATGTGGCAAAATCCTAAATATAATTCTAAAATTTTTTTAAACAAGAACAAGACTAATTTTACATATAAATTATCAATAGATAATCAAAATGATTTCAATTTATTTCAAAAAATTGTGAATGAAATTGAAATAGACCTTCCTTATTATGAAATTGAAAAATTCATTAATAAAGAAAACTTACATTTAATTAATAAAGAAAGTATTAAAAATAGCGGATGGAAAAAATAAAAAACATTTTTATTATTGGCGCAGGACCTTCTGGCTTAATTTCTGGCCTTGAATTAATAAAGAATGGTTACAAGGTAACAATTATTGAAAAATCAAATATTTCTGGCGGAATGTGTCGAACTTGGGAAGAAAATGGGTATTTATTGGACACTGGACCACATATTTATCATACTCCAGATAAAGAATTAGTTAAACATTGGAATGAAAGTTTTGGAGAAATATTAGTAGAAGGCAAATTTTGGTCAAAGAATGTATTCAATGGTGAATTAAATAACTTAATAGATTATCCACTTTCTTGGGAATCAATAAATAATTTTAAAGAACCAATTAGGTCAAATGTGCTTAATGAATTAAAAATTTGTAATCAATCAAAATCAATTGGAGCAAAAAATTTTCATGAGTATGTAAAGAATTTAGTAGGCCCTACTTTAACAGAAATGTTTTTTACAAAATATCCTCAAAAAGTTTGGGGTAAATTTACAACTGAATTAACTGCAGATTGGGCGCCAAAAAGAATTGAAATAAGAGAAAAAATAACTCCATTCTATCATGGTCAATATGCGGCAGTTGGTAAATATGGAACAGGATCTGTATATAAGAAAATTGAAGAGGAAATTCTTAAACATGGCGGCAACATATTATATGAAAAATCATTAGTTGCAATAGACAAAGAAAAAGATTCGATCTCTAAACTTTATTTATCTGACAATTCTATTATAAATGTTAGAAATTCTGACATTGTCATTTCAACAATACCTATTACAATTTTAGGTGAATTATTAGGAGTTAAAACGGATTTAAATTTTAGAGGTATTGCTTCTGTTTATATTGCAGCGAAAACTGAATTAATTAATTGGCCTAAAGGTGTACATTGGCTATACTTTGACTCTGAAAAATATTTTTTTAATAGAATTACAAATAGTACTTCTTTAACAAGTTTCGTAAGTCCAGATGGTTATGATTTAATAACTATAGAAACTACTTATTCAAAAGGAGATAATATTGACAGTCTTACTAAAGCTAGTTTAGAAAATACAATTAAAAAACAAATTATTGAATTAGGATTGATTTCGTCCGAAATAGATGTAGAGTTCATTTCTTCAAACAAAGAACCATTTGTTTATCCACTTCAATATCCTGGATTTCAAATTGATTTAGCTAGAATAAAATCCAAAATTGAATCATTTCAGAATCTTTATTCAGTTGGAACAGGTGGTGATTTTAACTATGCAGATAGCCAAGTAATTTTCTATAAAGCCTTTGACTTAGTTAAAATTATTTCTGAAAAAGAATCAAAATTAAACCAAACACAAAAAGTTAAATCAAGAGTTAATTTCAATAAAATTGTTAAAATTGGAGAATTTGAAATTGGCAATACCGAATCACAGCCATTAATTATTGGTGAGATTGGCTTAAATCATAATGGAAATTATGATATTGCAATTGAACTAATAGATTCAGCTGTAAAATGTGGTTTAAAGTTTATTAAATTACAAACCTATAAATCAGGAAATGACAGGGTTTCTAATAAAGTAAAAAGTGCAAATTATGTCGAAAAAATAACTGATCAAGAAGAGACTTTGTCGTCAATGTTCGATAAGTATAATATGACTCAAGATCAACAGAAGTCTTTATTTCAATATGCAAGAGAAAAAGGCTTAATAATATTTTCAACTCCATTTGATATAGAAAGTGCAGTTTTTTTAAACGATGTTCTTGAAGTTAATTGTTATAAAATTGCATCAGTCGATCTTGTAAACTTACCATTAATTGAAAAAGTTGCATCATTTAATAAACCAATAATTTTATCATGCGGCATGTCTAATTTATCTGAAATTGAAGATGCTTTGGATGTGATTAGTCAACAAGGTAATTCGAATGTTATTTTACTTCATTGTAACTCTTCTTATCCTGCACCACTTGAAGAGATGAACTTAAATGTAATTCAAACATTAAAAAATTCGTTTAAAATACCCGTAGGATTATCAGATCATACATTTGGTTTATTTACATCAATTGTTGCAATATCAATTGGAGCGGATGTGATTGAAAGACACTTTACTCTAGATAGATTTATGGAAGGCCCTGATCACATATTATCATCTGAGCCCGAAGAGATGCAGGAATTGGTCGAGAAAGCTTCAATTATACCATTAATGAAAGGAGATGGAATAAAAAGAGTACAAAGTGGTGAATATTTTAATATTAATCTACAAAGAAAATGTTTATACGCAAATAAAGATTTAAAGGCAGGTGATATAATTAAAGAAATTGATGTAATTGTTAAAGGCCCTGCAGGTGGTATATTGCCAAAATATTTAGACATTATTATTGGAAAAAAATTAGTTCTTGATATTGAAAAAGATTATCCAATAAACTGGAATTGTTTTTAATGAAAGTTAAATTAAGAAATTCTGTATCCGCAAAAATAAAGCACCTAAAAGAGTTAAAAGAATCTCTTGGTGTAGAGAAATCTGTTTTTGTTTTAGGTAATACAAGGGTAAAAGATGATAAGACCTTTTATTGGACACCATTTAGAAGAAGTAAGAATTTTGTTTCTACTGGTATTGTTATATTTTCTGAAGATGAAGCAAGAATAATATTACAAGAAATTGATGGCCATGTAGATTATATATTTGTTGATTGTGAAAAAAAATCTAAAAACTCAAATGCAATTGGTTTATTTAACCTGGAGAGATTGAGTTATGAAATAATATCAAAATCTAAATTAAAATTTTATAAAGGAAATGATTTAACTACTGATGCGCTTGACAAAACTGTACTTTCAATTCTAAAAAATTCTTCAAAATTAGTTGGTGGATGTAATATATTAATTGTTGGAATGGGTAACCTCGGTTTTAAGATATCATTAAAACTAGTTGAAAGGGGTGCAAATGTATTTATATTAAATAGAAATAAAGAAAAAGCAATTAAATTGATAGAAACAATCAATTTAATAAAACCATCAGAAACTCTAGCAAGTGTAAAATATTTAGAAAAAAAAGATATATTTGAAATAAATAAAAATTTTGATGTTATAGTTTTAACACATATTGACACAATTCCAGAAAATGATATTATTTATTCAAATATAAATAAAGAATGTTTTTTTATAGATGTAGGAAAAGGGTGTTTAACAAAATCGCAAATTAATCAATTAATAAAAAATGAAAATATTTGTCTCAGGTTAGATGTAGGAGATTCTTTGCTTGAGTTTATATACAATGAAATCATTTTTGACGGTTCTAAAACAAGTTTTATACCAACACAAAAAAATATCTACAACAGACGCGTAATCTCAACTGGGTTGATTGGGGCTAAAGATGATATCGTGGTTGATGATGCAGAAAACCCTTCTTTTTTTTATGGTATTTGCGACGGCTCAGGAGGATTTAAAGAAGATCTTTCAGTTGATGAACAAATTCTTATTAATAAATTATTATCAAGAAAAATAAGTGAGTAATATAATTTTTTTAACTGGATGTAATGGAAATTTAGCTAGCTTTCTAATAGGTGAATTGTCATCTAGGGGTTACGAAATTATTGGTTGTGACATAGACTCAGAAAAATCTGGTAGGTCAATTAATTCATTCAAAAATGGATTAAAACACTATATCCAATGCGACATATCAATACCTGAAGAGATTGATTCTTTGAATTCAAAATTAAATGTCCTGAGTATTTTTCCAAATATATTAATAAACAATGCAGCAATTGATTTTGTTCCAACTGAAGATTTAGAACAAACTGGGCTTGATTTTTCTAATTTTGATAAAATAATTAGCGTTAATGTAAAAGCGCCGCTTTTTTTATCTAAAATATTCATTGAATTTTGGAAAAAAAATAACATTGCTGGAAATATATTAAACATCTCGTCTATATATTCTGTTGTTTCACCTGATCCAAGTAATTATCAAAAAGGGTTTGTCAAAAATTTATTATACGGAATTACAAAAAGTGCATTAAATAGTATTACAATTCAATTATCTGTTTTAACTGCAAAAAATAATATAAGAATTAATTCTGTTTTATTTGCTGGAATCGAATCAGAATCTCAACATCCAGATTTCATTAAAAAATATTGTTCGAAAATTCCAATAGGAAGGTTGATGAAAAAAAATGAAATTATTGAGCCAATACTTTTTTTAATATCACAAAATAATACTTATACAACTGGAACTTTATTAAAGGTTGACGGGGGTTATTCAATAATTTAAATATTTAGTAAATTTTATGGATATCAATCATCTTATAGTAGAAGAAAATACAATAATAAAAGATGTATTAATTAAAATTGATTTAAATTTAGAAGGTTGCGTCTTTGTTGTTAACAAAGAAAATCAATTAGTTTCAGTATGTACTGATGGCGACATTCGAAGAGGTTTGATTCTAGGCCATACTATAAATGATCCTATTTCAAAAGTGGCGAATAAAGATTTTGTATGTGCATCTATAAATACAACTAAAGAAAATCTTATAAAACTTCTTGATAATAAAAATAGAATAATTCCAATAATAGATGAAAATAATAGATTAAAAAATTATTTTAATTTAAAAAAACTTCCAACTTACTTTGAGTCTAAGGTTTATACAAGAGCTAAATCGCCAGTAAGAATAAGTTTTGGAGGCGGCGGATCGGATACATCCTCTTACTTCATTTCTAATCAAGGAGCTGTAATAAATGCAACAATTTCTTTATTCAGCCATTGTACACTAAAAATAAGGGATGACGAAAATATTTTAATCAATTCATTAGATCTTAATGAACAGATTGTATTTAATAAATTTGAAGAGCTAGTTGATTATAAAGGAAAATTTTCTCTCATACAATCAATAATTAAAGTAATAAGACCCAAATTTGGATTTGAATTATATCTACATTCTGATTTTCCTATGAGTTCTGGATTAGGGGGCTCAGCTGTAGTAACATCGTCAATTTTAGGATGTTTTAATCAACTTAGAAATGATAAATGGGACCAGTATGAGATTGCTGAAATTGCTTTCCAATCTGAACGCTTGCATTTAGGTGTTGCAGGGGGATGGCAGGATCAATATGCAACAGTTTTTGGTGGTTTGAATTTTATGGAATTTAATAAGGATCAAAACATAATACATCCCATTAGATTAAATCCAGAAGTTTTAATTGAATTAGAGGAGAGTTTAGTTTTATGTTATACTGGTTTAACTCATGATTCTGGAAATATTCATGTTGATCAAAAAGAGCAAACAAAAAATTCAATTGTTAAAGAAAGAATTGAATCTAATGTTAAGTTAACCTTTGAAATGAGAAATTATTTATTAAAAGGTAAATTATACGAGTTTGGAAAGGCATTGCATAAAGCATGGGAATTAAAGAAAAGTTTTAGTTCCAAAATTAGTAATCCATTATTAGATGATATTTATAATGGTGCACTGCAAAATGGAGCAATTGGTGGAAAATTGTTAGGGGCGGGTGGCGGAGGTTTTTTCCTTTTTTATGTCCAACCTTTTGATAAATTAAAATTAATGTCTTGGCTTGAATCAAAAAATTTAAAATATACACCTTTTGTTTTTGAAGATAAGGGACTACAATCATGGACAGTTAGGGAAAATAATTAATAAAACATGGAAATAAATATCGAGCAATTTAATATTGGTAATAAAAGAACTTTTATTATAGCAGAAATTGGCAATAATCATAATGGTAGCATAGATAGAGCTAAATTTATGATTGATAAAGCTGCAGAAATGGGTGCGGATTGTGCTAAATTTCAAATGAGACAAATCAAGGAAGTTTATCGCTCTAAAAGTTTGGAAAAAACGGGAGAAGATTTAGGAACTGAATATATCATCGATTTGCTTAATAAGTTTGAGCTTACTGTAGAACAACATCGGGAACTTTCAATTTATTGTAAATCGAAGGGAATATTATACATGTGTACACCATGGGATACAAAAAGTGTTGAAATACTAGAATCGTTTAATGTTCCTGCATATAAAGTTGCATCCGCTGATTTAACTAATTTACCTTTATTAGACAAGTTGGCTTTAACAAAAAAACCTTTGATTTTATCTACAGGGATGAGTACTAGCGTTGAAGTTAAATATACTGTTGATTTTCTAAATAACCGTAAAGTTGATTTTGTTCTTCTACATTGTAATAGTACATATCCTGCACCATTGCATGATATAAATCTCAAGTGGATTGATAAGCTAAAAAAAATACATCCTTTGGTAGGTTATTCTGGACACGAAAGGGGAGTTAATGTATCTTTAGCAGCAGTTGCTTTAGGTGCAAAAGTTATAGAAAGGCATTTTACTTTAGATAGAAAAATGGAAGGCCCTGATCATGCTGCGAGTTTAGAATTTGATGAGTTTAAAAATTTAATTATTGGTTGTAGAGAAATTGAAGAATCTTTAGGTGCAGATAATTTAGAAGAAAGAATGCTCAGTCAAGGTGAGATGATTAACAGAGAAAACTTAGGAAAAAGCTTAGTCGCATCTAGAGATTTAAAAAAAGGTTATACTTTAACATCCGATGATATTAAAGTATTAAGCCCCGGCCAAGGATTGTCACCTCATTATTATGAAACATTAATTGGCTTGAAATTGAATAGAGATATAGATTTTGAGGATTATTTTTTTAAATCAGATTTAACTAATGAGAAACAAAGTATTAAAAAATACAATTTCAGCCATTCATGGGGGATTCCGGTTAGATACCATGATTTTAATAAATATATAGAATTAATAAAACCTGATTTATTCGAGTTTCATTTATCCTATTCGGATATGGAATTAGATATTGATAAATATTTAAATGGAGTTTATGATTGTGGATTTGTAGTTCATGCTCCCGAACTTTTTAAAGAAAGTCATTTAATGGATTTGGCTACTCCAGATGAAGAATACAGAAAAATATCAATGTTAGAAACTCAAAAAGTTATTGATATAACACGAAAGTTAAAAAAATACTTCCCTAAAGAAATAAAACCACAGATCGTTGCAAACATTGGCGGATTTAGCATGGATTCGCCATTCCCAGAAGAAATAAAAGAGTCGTATTATAAACAGTTTTTCAAAAGTTTGAAAGAACTAGATACCGAGGGTGTTGAGATAATACCTCAAACAATGGCACCATTTCCTTGGCATTTTGGAGGGCAGCGATATCAAAATATTTTTGTTCATGTAGATGAAATAGTAAATTATTGTAAGGAATATGGAATTAGAATGTGTTTTGATGTATCACATACAATGTTAACATGTAATCATTATAAACAAGATTTTTATTCCTTTGCTAGAAAAATTGCGCCGTATACGGCGCACATACATATGGGAGATGCAAAGGGTGTAAACGGTGAGGGTCTACAAATTGGGGAAGGTGAAATTGATTTCAAAAAATTAGGAGATATTTTAAACGAAGGTTGTCCTAATGCAACCTTTATTCCCGAAATTTGGCAAGGACATAAAAATAACGGAGAAGGATTTTGGATTGCTTTAGAAAAACTAGAAAATTTAATGTAAATGAAAAATTTGATTCAAGATGAAATAAAAAAATCAATTGATGTAAAAAAAGCTGTATTAAATTCAGAATCTATTTTAATTCAAGTTGAAAGTTTAGTTAAGGATTGCATAGAATCTTTAACTAAGGGAGGAAAAATAATTTTTTGTGGTAACGGAGGGAGCTTTGCTGATTCACAGCATTTAGCAGCTGAATTTATTTCTAGATTAAGGTTCGATAGAGCACCATTATCTTCAATTGCATTAGGGACAAATAGTTCTAATATGAGTGCTATTGGAAATGACTATGGTTATGATCAAGTGTTTAAAAGGGAGATTATTGCTCTAGGCAATTCGAATGATATTTTTATACCAATAAGCACAAGTGGTAATAGTAAAAATGTTATTGAAGCTATAAATGCAGCAAAAGGTAAAGGAATAAAAACGATTGCATTTACTGGAGGTAAAGGCGGACAAATGGCAGACATTTGTGAATGCATTATTGTGCCTAGCCCTAGCACAGAAAAAATTCAAGAAGTCCATATTATGTTAGGACACATAATATGTTATTTAATAGAAAAGAACATGTTTGAAATTAATAAATAAAAATTAAATTATGAGTAGATTAATTTGGATGAATGGTAAATTGATACCTGAAACTGAAGCTAAAATATCAGTATATGATTCTGCACTTATGTTTGGAGATATGGTGTTTGAAATGACAAGATCTTTTAATAAAAAACAATTTAAATTAAGAGAACATTTAAATCGTTTGTATTATGGACTTAAAATATTGAGAATTCCACTAGAAATGACAATCGAGGAAATGGAAAAACATTGTTATGAAACAATTGAAGCAAATGATCATTTATTTGGATCGGATGATGAACATAGACTTATGATTGATGTATCAAGAGGTGCTTTAGGTATATATCAAAGAATAGAAGGTTTACATAAAGGGCCTAATGTAGTTATCGCTGATTTTCCATTAAGATGGACTGTTTCTGGAATGGGACATCTTTTTGATAAAGGCATAAATGCTGTAATTACATCACAAAGAGCAATTCCAGCAAATCTATTAGATCCTAAGATAAAAAATAGAAGTAGAATTTTCTACCTAATGGCAAACATAGAAGCTTCACAATTTGCTGGAGAAGATAATTGGGCTTTATTACTTGATACTTCTGGGTACATTTCTGAAGGAACGGGGGATAATTTTTTTATAATTAAAGATAATGTAGTAATTAGTCCTGAAGGAAGAGATATTTTACGAGGTATTTCTAGAGAATATGTTATGAAGGAATTGTGCCCTCAATTAGGTTTAACGGTAATTGAGAAAAATATTGAACCATATGATGTTTATACTGCAGATGAAGCCTTTATGACTGGAACTCCATTTTGCATGTTGCCAGTAACTAAACTAAATGGTTTGCCTATTGGTGATGGTAAAGTTGGGAATGTTTTTAATTCAATTTTACAGCAATGGTCTAAAAATACTGGAGTAAACATTGCAGAGCAAATTAAAACATGGAATAAAGTTGATGGCGCATCATCTGGTGATGCACCAACACCATATAGCTTTAAATCAAAATCTAAGTAGAATTAGAAATGAACGGAATTGGAATAATGCAAGGACGGTTATTGCCAAAATATAATGGAAGATATCAAGCTCATCCTGTAGGTTATTGGCATCAAGAATTTTCAATAGCGGCTGATTTAAAATTGGATTGCATTGAATTTATTTTTGATTTTAACCATTTTGAATTAAATCCATTATATACAAAGTCTGGTATATATAAAATTCGTGAGCAAATAGATCAAACCGGAATTGGTGTTAAGTCTGTTTGTGCAGATTATTTGATGGAGGCTCCTTTTCATAGTGACGATTCCAGTATAGTTACTAGTAGTCAAAAGATTATTATAAATCTATTGCAAAATCTAGCATTATTAGAAGTTAGAGATTTAGTTATACCATGTGTTGATCAATCTAGTTTGAGTGATCAACACAAGCTAGAAAATTTTATTTATAATATTAAGCCAATAATCGAGGTAGCTGATAAAAATAAAATAAATCTAAGCTTAGAAACAGATTTGAATCCCCAGCTTTTTTCACAATTATTAAACTTATTACCACATAAAAATATAACAGTAAATTACGATACTGGAAATAGTGCTTCTTTAGGCTATGATCCATTAGAAGAATTCAAATACTATGGTCATAGAATTTCAGATATTCATATTAAAGACAGAAAATTAAATTCTGGTTCTGTTATATTGGGCACGGGTGATGTTGATTTTAGTCGATTTTTTAAAGCACTTAGTACAATCTCTTATACTTCTCCATTTATTATGCAAGTATATAGAGATGATGAAGGCGTTGAAATATTTAAGAAACAACTTGATTATTTTAGAAATTTACTAAACTAGTAATATGAACATAGTAGCAATTATATTAGCAAGAGGTGGATCAAAAGGTGTTCCCAAAAAAAATATTATAGATTTTTGTGGCAAGCCATTAATAGCATGGACAATTGATAATTGTATAAAAGGTGGAGCTAATTCAGTCTGGGTAAGCTCAGATTCTAATGAAATTTTAGAAATTTCATTAGAATATGGAGCAAATAAAATTAAAAGACCGGATGAAATTGCAGGAGATTTTGCAACATCAGAATCTGCATGGCTACATGCAATTAACTATATTGAACAAGCTGAAGAAAAAATTGATTGGGTAATTGCCCCTCAAGTTACATCACCTTTAAGAGAAGCAAGCGATATTTCAAAAGCAATAAAATTGGCTAAAGAAAATATTCATGATTCATTTTTTTCATGTAGTGTTGCTGAAGACCTTTTCTTTTGGCAAAAAAATAATAATGGTAATTTAGATAGTGTAAATTATGATTGGAGAAATAGAAAAAGAAGACAGGATATACCTAAACAATTTATTGAAAACGGGTCTTTTTATATATTTAAGCCACAAGTTTTAAGAAATACAAATAATCGTTTTGGAAATAATATAGGTATAGTGGAAATGGAATTTTGGAAAATGTTTGAAATTGATTCATTTGATGATTTAAAAATGTGTTCTGCATTAATGCGAGAATTTGTAATTAAGTAAAGGATAATTAATGCATATAAATTTTAAAGATAAAATTGTTGTTGTAGTTGGAGGAACAAAAGGTATTGGATTGGCAATATCTAAATCTTTTTTATTTGAAGATGCAATTGTTCATATTATATCAAGAACTAAAGATGCAGAACTTGAAAATAATTTACAATCTTTATATAAAGAAAAGGTGTTTTTCCATTTAGGAGATTCAACTATTGAATCTGATTTAAGAAACATCTCAGATAAAATTAAAAAAATTGATGTCTTAGTTTCTAATGTAGGAAACGGAAAATCAGATGATAAACCTGTTAATGATTCTAACATTTGGAATGTTTCATGGGATACGAATTTTAATTCTGCGCTAAATGCTGTAAGAGTTTTCTCTCCTATTATTAATTCTGGCGGTGTTATTACTTTTGTCTCTTCTATAGCCGGTATCGAAAATATTGGAGCTCCAACAGAATATAGTGTTGCTAAGTCTGCAATTAATACTTTTTCTAAAATTTTATCTCATAAACTAGCACCTAAAATAAGAGTAAACACTATTGTGCCAGGTAATATTTTTTTTAAAAATGGAACTTGGGATTTAAAAGTTAAAGAAAATCCAGAAAAAATAAATCAAATGATAGAAAATTGCGTTCCATTAAAAAGATTTGGCAAACCAGAAGAAGTCGCGGATTTAGTGATTTATATTTCATCAGAAAAGGCATCATTTATCAGTGGGGCATGTATTACAATTGACGGTGGACAAACAAAAGCATTTTAAATTTATGGATTTATTTTCACTAAGAAATAAAATTATTATTGTAACGGGTGCTTCCGGTTTATTAGGAAGAGAACATGTAGAGGCAATAGCAGCTTACGGGGGAACACCTGTTCTAATAGATCTAAATCAAAATATATTAGATGAGCAAGTAAAGTTATTAAATACTAAATACAATGTCAATTCAATTGGTTTCGCAGTTGATATAACAAATGAAGATGAGGTTCAAAGAAATAATATAGAAATTTTAAAAATATATGGAAAAATTGATGGCTTAGTTAATAACGCTGCTAATAATCCTAAAGTTGAAAATTCTTCAGAAGTTAATTTCTCGAGGTTAGAAAATTTTCCTATTGATATTTGGCAGAAAGATATAGATGTGACATTAAAAGGTACATTTTTATGTATTAAATTTTACGGGACAAGTATTTCTAAAAACATTAATGGTGGAAGTATAGTTAATATTTCTTCAGACTTAGGATTAATTTCTCCAGATCAAAGACTATATGAAATTGAAGGCCTTGAAGAAGAGAAACAACCTGTAAAACCAATTACTTATTCAGTGGTCAAAACAGGTTTAATCGGTATAACAAGATATGTTTCAACTTATTGGGCTAACAAAAATGTAAGATGTAATGCAATATGTCCAGGAGGAGTTGAAAATAGTCAAAAAAAAGAGTTTATTTCAGAAGTTATCAAAAGAATTCCTTTAAATAGAATGGCGAATAAAAGTGATTACCAAGGTATACTGGTATTGCTATTAAGTGATTCATCTAGTTATATAAATGGTTCTATCATTTCTGCAGATGGTGGAAGAACCAGCTGGTAATTTAAATCTAAAATTAATATGAACAAAAAAATTTCAGTTGTTGTACCATGTTTTAATGAAATCGAAATAATCGAAAGCTCTTATAAAAAATTAATAGATTTTAAAAAAAAAATTATCAATTACGATATAGAAATTATTTTTATAGATGATGGAAGTAAAGATTCTACTAGAGAACTTTTAAAAGATTTAATTAAAAATGAAAGTGGTATTAAAATAATTGGATTTTCAAGAAATTTTGGTCACCAAATCGCTGTTACAGCAGGTATTGAAAATTCATCTGGAGATGCAATAGTTATCATTGATGCCGATTTGCAAGATCCTCCTGAAGTAATTCATAAAATGATTGAAAAATGGGAATCGGGTTATGATGTTGTATATGGAACAAGAAATAAAAGAAAAGGCGAAACTTGGTTTAAATTAACTACTGCAAATTTATTTTATAAAATTTTAAATAAGCTATCAGATGTGAATATTCCAGTAAATACAGGGGATTTTAGATTAATTGATAAAAAAGTTTCTGAGGTTTTAAAATTAATGACCGAAAAAGATAGATTTTTAAGAGGAATGATAAGTTGGGTTGGCTTTAAACAAATATCAATTATTTATGATAGAGATGAAAGAATTGCTGGTGAAACGAAATATCCTTTAAAAAAAATGATCAAATTCGCATTTGATGGCATTATTTCTTTTTCAACTAGACCACTTCAAATTGCAATATATTTTGGTTTCTTTACTTCTTTTTTTGCTTTTCTAGGAATATTATATTCAATTTATCAACGATTTTTCACAAATCAATGGATTGAAGGTTGGACAGCATTATTCTTTTCAATATTATTTTTTGGAGGCTTACAACTAATTTTTATTGGTATACTTGGGGAATACATCGGCAGAATTTATATTCAAACTAAACAAAGACCTTTATATATTATTGAAGAAGTTATTAATAATTGATAAAATAAAAATTAAAATTATTTATTATGATTGAAAACGAGATATTTGATGTTATAATTGTTGGTGGAGGATTTACAGGAATGACAGCAGCTTATAATATTTCAAAACAAGGTTATAAAATATTATTAATAGAAGGTGATGCCGAATTGGGGGGGTTAGCATCAGCATTTGATGTTGGTGGTGAAAAATTAGATAGATTTTATCATCATATTTTTACTAGCGATACGGATATAATTAATTTAATTAATAAATTAGAGATGTCCCAAATATTACTTGAAAATCCAACAAATACTGGTGTTTATTACGCAAATAATTTTTATAAACTTTCATCACCATTAGATGTTTTGAAATTTAAACCTTTAAGTCTATTTGATAGGTTTAAGTTGGGATTAATGGTATTAAAAGCCAGAAAAGTAAAACATTGGGAAGAATTAGAAAATTTGACTGCTTATGAATGGTTAATTAAACTTGGCGGAATTAATGTATTCAAAATAATCTGGGAGCCATTATTAAATGGTAAGTTCGGACCATATGCTAAAGATATATCGGCCGTTTGGTTTTGGAATAAATTAAAACTTAGAGGGGGAAGTAGAAGTAAAAGTGGGGATGAGAAATTAATATATTTGAAAGGTGGTTTTATCAAAATTATTGAAAGATTAAGTAAAGAAATTAAAAAAAAAGCAGGAAAAATTATTTTATCAACATATGTTTCAGAAATTAATAAAAAAAATAATATATGGGAAGTAAAAACAAAGGACAAAATATATAACTCAAGGAGTGTTTTAATAACTACTGCGTTACCAATTTTCTCAAAATTTATTGAAAAATGGGCGAATAAAAATTATTTAGATTTAATAAATCGAATAAACTATATTGGCAATGTTTGTTTAGTTCTAGAATTAAAATATTCACTATCTAAAACATATTGGCTTAATGTTAATGATCCTAGTTTTCCATTTGTAGGTGTAATTGAGCATACAAACTTAGAATCTACTGAAAGTTATAAAGGCAAACATATTGTTTATTTATCAAAATATATCCCAACAAATGAAAAAATATTCAATTATAATAAAGATGAATATTTTGAATATGCATTTCCATATTTAAAGAAAATGTTTCCAGAGTTTGAAATAGATTGGGTAATTAATTATCATATTTGGAAAGCTGAGTATTCTCAACCAATAGTAGAAAAAAATTATAGTAAATACATACCAAGTAAATTAGGTCCTGAAAGTGGACTTTATATAAGTACTATGGCACAAATTTATCCTGAAGATAGAGGTACAAATTACGCTATTAGGTCAGCTGACGAAATTTCAAAAATAATTATAAATGATTTATAAATAATGATAAAAAAGAAATCTTTACTAACTCTATTTATTTTTTTCTTACTATGCCTACATAGGATATATAATCCTTTTGAAGAAGATCAGAAAATATTTTTTGCATCAGCTCATATTTCATCTGAATCAAATCTAGCATTCCCTCTGAATATAGTTAATTCCTTTGAATTAAAGCCAGTTTTTTCCAGATTGTTATATTACAATTTCTATTCATTAACATCTAAGTTATACGAAAACAAGGAAGTTTTCATTATATTAAATCAATTTTTACTTGTATTATTAATTTTATCAATTTCATTCAAGTTTTCAAAAATTTTTTATTCAAAATTTGAGCAATATTTTCCTCTAAGTATACTAATTTCCTCAAGTTTAATATTTGTTGGGTCCGAGTCTTTTTTTCAAAATGAACATTTAGCAATAATATTACTGATGTTTGGTTTATGTTTACGCTTTAATAATGGATTTCTCAATATTTTAGTTAGTGCAATTGTTTTTGCATTAGTTTCCGGAATAAAGGGAGTTACAGTTTTATATTCTTTGTCCGCGATAATTTATAGTTATAAATATATAAATCGAAAAGATTTTAAGTTATTTTTTCTAATATATTTAATTTTATTGATTATTGTTTTTATAGTCATTTATCCAGAATTAAATAATGCTAAATATTTTTCAGAATACGACTATTCTAGTTTTAAATTTTATATCAAGAAATTATACAGATTTTTTGATATTTTCATATTTATTGATCAAATATATTTATTTTCTTTCCTTTCATTATTGTTCGGAATTTTTATATCTATAATTTATTCAAATTATTTTACTTTAAAGAATTTAAAAAAAAATATTTTAAAATATATAGATTTCATCTTAATTAGTTTTTTACTAATATTATCAATATTACTCCAACACGGTCTTTCTTATCATTTTTTTGCATTACTGCTATTATTTATTTTATATTTGCCAATTATACTTTCTTTTGATATTTTAAAAAATACTTTTAATAAAACAATCTTACTTTTATTAATTCCTATTTTTATAATATACATAATTTCGCAATCTGGTATATTGCCGATACAAGATATCAGAAAACGAAATATAAAAAATTTTAACGAAGAACTAATACTTGCTGAAAATTTAAAAAAAATTATTCCTAAAAATGATACAGTATTATTTTTGACTGATGGCGTAATTAATTTTTATATAAATAATACATCTTGTTGTAGAGAATTTTATCCAATTTCACTTCAAAGATTATATGAAACTAAGAAAAAATTACCATCATCTGTAATAAAATTTAAAAATGATACATATAATTGTATAATTAACTCTGACTCAGATTATTTGATAATTCAAGATTCTTGGTTTGATAAAAATAGATTTCAATTTTTATATAAAATGAAAAAATTTCAATTACTAAAAGAGTTTGAAACTTCGGAAAGACATTATTTAGTTTTCAAAAAAATATTATAAAATGATTTTACATAAAGAATTTATACCTAAAAAAGACTCCTCTTTTTTAGAGAATATTGGGGATGTTCAAAATGCTAGAAGTTTATTTATTAAAAATAGACATCCTAATTTAGATTTTCTTTTGTTTAATCGATATAATTGGATGAATGATTTCATTGAATTAAATGATTTTGGTATTGAGATTGGTGCTGGCGCAGGATTTTCTAAGTTTTATATTAAAAATAACAACTTAAAAATTACAGATAATGCAGATTTTGCATGGCTTGATTTAAAAGTTGATGCAATAAATATGCCATTTGAAAATTCATCTTTAAATTTTATAATTGAATCAAATGTAATTCATCACTTATCTAAACCGATTTTATTTTTCCGTGAATCTTCTCGAGTTTTAAAACCTGGAGGAAAAATTTTAATACAGGATGTTTGGGGTTCTTTTCTTTTAAAATTACTTTGTAGAACATTAAATACAGAAGGTTATAATTATAATGTTGATGTGTTTGATGAAAATATAGAATGTACTGATCCGGATAATTTATGGGCAGGCAATAATGTAATTTTAAATTTATTATTTAATGATATAAATAAATTTGAAAAATTAACTGGTTTCAAAATAGAATTTATTAGAAAAACCGAGTTTCTAATTTTTCCATTATCTGGTGGAGTAACTTCAAAAATTAATGTTCCTAAATTACCCAAATTTATTCTAAAGAAGATTGTAAAAATCGACAATTTCTTCACTAAATATTTTCCTGATATTTTTGCTTTACAAATTCAAATTTTATTAACTAAGATTTAAATGTCAAAAATTTTAATAGCTTTTCCATCTAATGATTTATCAAATATATTTATTGAAAATAAAGATATTTTTTTTATTGATACAAAAGGTTTCTGGGTTTATGATGTAAAACAAAAAGAGAGAAACTTAGTTAAATATGATGAAATTCCAATCGATAATAATTTATTTTCAACTAATACTAGAAAAGATTTAAACTATTGGAATCCAATATGGACAAGATGGGTATCAAATGCACACGAATATGAAAACTTGAGAATATATTCCATGGATTTAATTGATAAAATTAAATCTATTTTATTTTATTATAAAATAGATGTTGTTATTTTTAGCACTGGTGTATCTCATCATATAGATTCTTCTATATTACAAATTTGTACTAAGCATTTAAATATTAAACAAATATTTTTATACTCAATTGTATTTGATTCAAGATTATTACCATTAGTCCAATATGAATCTATATTTGATAGAAAAATATTAAAAAAAAATATTTCAAATTATAAATATTCAGTTTTAATCGAACAATTTTATCAAAACAGATTAATTGGTAACTCACCTAGAACTAACACTGTAGTGACATCAAAAAAGTCCAATTATATTTTTGCATTAATAAAATTATTTTATTCTAAAACAATAAATTTATTTTTTAATACAGAATTAAATTCATTCAGTATTTTCAAAAATTATAGTTTACTAGATGAACTTAAAATAATTAACAATCAAAGAATATACTTAAAAAAATACAAACTAAATAAATATGATTACATTAAATCAACAGATTTGATTAATAGTAATGATTTAAATTTAGTTCTTACAGCACATTATCAGCCAGAAGCAACTTCATTCCCGGAAGGTGGTAATTATTCAAACCATATTGAAGTAGTAAAGAAATTAAGAAAACTTGGTTATAAAAAAATTATATATTATAAAGAACATATGGCAACAAACATGTATTTGGATGATATAATTGGAATGACAAGAGTAGGGTTATACAGATCTTTGATTTATTTTAATTTATTGAAGAGCTATAAGTGTGAATTTTTATCAGATAATATTGTATTGCCTTTTTCTGATAAAATAATTTATAAATATATCCCTGTTACAATTTCGGGAACAATTGCTTTAGAAAGATCCTTAGCTGGTTTGCATACAATTGTTTGTGGTCTACCATGGTTCATTGATATGCCTGGTATAATACATATTGACAATATACATGATATTACTAATTTAAATAATGATTGGGTTGTACCAAACAATAATATCGCATTAGGCGCTAGAAAATTTTTACTAAATAAATTAGACAATAATACTCTATCAAACTATATTGGAATTGGAACTAATACTAATTTCAAATCAAATAATTCATTAGAATCTTTTATTACTGAGTTTACGAATTTAATAACTTAGTTTAAGGAATTTTTACTTCAAATAAAATATGAAAAATTTAATAGAATTAATTAAAATATTAAAAATATTTTGGTCAGTCTTAAACAAAAGAAGAAAAGCGCAAATAATTATTTTACTTTTATTGAATATAATTTCTAATATATTAGAAATTATATCAATTGCAAGTATTATGCCTTTTATTGCTACAATTTCAGATACAAAAAATTTTTTAAATTCAAATTTTGCAAAAAAAATATTTATTTATTTTGATTTAAGTCACAATAATTTTATTTTATTTTTTACATTATTGTTTATTATTTTAAATTTAATTTCAGGAATTTTTAGATTTACAACATCTTATTTAAATACAGTTTTATCTTTTAAAGCTGGTTCTGACATTGGTCAAAAAATTTATAAAAATTCCTTATCACAAAATTATGAATATCATACAAAAACCAATAGTAGTAATTTAATTAGTATTATTAGTTCAAAGGCGGGAACAATTATAACTCAGGCAGTTTCTCCAGCAATCAATATAATCAACTCCTCCTCTTTATTTTTAATAATTTTTTCTGCTTTGCTATATATAAATTTCAAGATTACAATTTTAATTATAACAATAATTTGTATTGTATATTACTTCATTATTTTAATTATAAAACCAATAATAAATAAGGAAGGAAAGAATACATCCTTATATTTAGATGAACAAATGAAAATTTTACAAGAATCATTTGGTGGAATAAGAGAAATATTACTGAATAATACACTAGAATATCAAATTGATAAATACAACAAGGCTGAGAGAAATTTAAGAAATTCTCAAAGTAGAAGTGGAGTTATTTCTAATGCCCCTAGGTTTATTATTGAACCTGCTGGTATGATCTTATTGGCTTTTGTATCTTATTTTTTATATACAAATACAAATAATTTCACAAATACATTTTCTTTAATTGTTGTTATTGCCTTATCATTACAGAGATTATTACCAGTTACGCATCAATTATATTCGAATTGGAGTATTATCGCCAACTCGAAATCATCTTTAATTGATATCATTGATTTATTAGATTTAAAAATAAATTATATTAATATTTTAAAATCTGAAAAATTCCAATTTAATAGTTTTATTAAATTGGAAAAAATATCATTCAAATATGAAACAAGAAATGAATATATAATTAAAGATTTAGATTTTACTATCTTTAAAGGTAAAACTATTGGAATTATTGGTGAATCAGGGGAAGGGAAAAGCACATTAATTGATATAATAAGTGGTTTACTTTTTCCAAATCAAGGAAATATTTTTATAGATGATCAAAAAATTGATAATTTTCAAAAATATGCAAAATGGAGAAATACTATTTCAGTTGTATCTCAAAGAATATTTTTAACTGATAGTACTCTTAAGGAAAATATTGCTTTTGGAACACATATAGATGAAATTGATGATCAGAAACTTTTCCAAGCAATTAAAATGGCAAATTTGGAAAATACAATTAATAAATTACCTAATGGAATAAATACATTAATGGGAGAAAGGGGGGTTCAACTATCTGGAGGACAATTACAGAGAATTGGTATTGCTAGAGCTTTTTATAATTCTGCTAGTGTACTTATTTTAGATGAATATACTAGTTCATTAGATTCAAAAACAGAAGAGGAAATTATTAATTCAATATCTGAAATAAAAGAGCAGTTCACTATAATAATAGTATCACATAAAAAAAGTAATTTAAGAATTTGTGATTCAATTTATAAATTATCAAATTCTAAGTTATATTTAGTTCAAAATAAAAATTAAACAATGATTAACAAAACCAAAAAATTTTTAAAAAAAATTTTAGCCCCTCAAAAAAATTCAATAATTAATATTTCTAATTTAGAAATTAATGAATTAAATCCGAAAATACATTTAGGTTGTGGTGATATAAAACTAAATGGATGGATTAATATTGACGCAAGAAATGCCGATCATATTCATATAAATACTCAAAACTTAAATTTAATAGAGTTTACCGAAAATAGTATAGGGGTAATATATTTAAGTCATGTCTTAGAACACTTTGACTTTAATGAATCTGAAATACTTTTAAAAACATTTTTTGATAAATTAAAAACTGGTGGACATTTATATATTTCTGTTCCAGATTTTGATTCTTTAGTTAAAGTTTACAACAAAACAAATAATTTAGAGCTCATAAAAATGGCACTTATGGGAGGACAAGATTATATTTACAATTATCATAAATCAATTTACAACAATTCATTACTAACTAAATTATTGAAAAATACCGGTTTCCAACTTGTCAATGAATATTCACCATTAGATGTATTTAAACAGGATATTGGAGATTTTTCAACTTATAAGATTGAAGATATTGCTATATCTTTATGCATTAAAGCAATAAAATAAATATGAAGACAGCATATGTTGCTTCTACTTTACCCGCTTTGTTTCTAAAAAAAAATATACAATCTTTAAAAATTGGTATTATAGTATGCGCAAGCGAAGCATTAAAAAATAGTTATAATTTTTTAAAAGATGAATATTCTGAGATTGAGATTGTTTATCTTTCTGATAATAACAAATTTGAGATTTTTTTTAAATCAATATATAACAATGGGATAATAATTTTTCATGAATGTTGTTGGCTAAATTTAGATGATTTAATATTAAAATATAAGCCAAATGTTCATTATTATCCTTGCGTAACATTAAATTCTTATTCTAAAATTACTAAAAACGAATTAAATATATTTAGTTTATTTAAATCGTTTTTTGAAAATTTCGATAGAAATATTATACATTTTATTATAACTTATTTTAAAAAAAGAAAAAATTTTACTTTTTATAAAATAAGATTAGATGGAGAAGAAAATAAATTTGAATATGTCACTAAATTAAATTATAACAATTTTGATTTCATAAATACATATAATGATTGTTTTGAATTAAGAAAAAAAGAGCAAGAAGATAAAGTAAATAATATCAATTCTAAAAATGTAATATTTATAGTTGCAACGGATGTAATTTCGGATGATATTCAAATTACCTTGTTTAATTCGTTAAAATCTATTTGTGAAAAATCTGGTTTAAATGTTTTTTTTAAAAATCATCCTAATCCCAAATTCAAACTTAATTTACCCAAAGATTGGAAGGAAATACCTTCCCATATTCCATTTGAGGTTCTTGAAATTGAGTATCTCTTCAAGATTGGTTTATTTTCTACTGCCCTAATTTTTGAACATAAAAAATCTATCAGTATATCTAATTTGATTCATTCTAATAATGAAATCGAAAAAAGAAGATCACATAATATGTCTTTATTGAACAATAATGACATATTGCAACCAATGAATTTAGAAGAATTTAAAACAATCGTAAGTAATTTTATTAAATAATCTATGATCTTTATTTAGTGAAAAAATTTAGTATTATTATTGTAACTTATAATGTAGAAAAGACAATTAGGCAAACATTAGAAAGTATTACAAAGCAAACTTTTAGTAATTATCAATTAATTATTATTGATGGAGGATCAACAGATAATTCTTTACTTATAATTAAAGAATATTCAAAATATATCAGTATTTTAATTTCAGAAAAAGACGAAGGAATTTATTTTGCGATGAATAAAGGTGTTATTTGTGCAACTGGTGAATGGGTAATATTTTTAAATTCTGGAGATTCTTTTTATAATAATTTTATTTTGCAAAATATTAATGATTTAAATATTCAAAATACAGATATATTATATGGATCGACACAGTGCTTTAATAGT
>JACCDK010607095.1_pt1 | contig 24637 bp, 23 predicted proteins | sample 7445871 | NCBI WGS metagenome assembly JACCDK01 (sample SAMN15323436, study PRJNA562643) | freshwater metagenome | isolation source: river surface water | place: USA:Blue River Watershed | collected 2017-08-15 | reverse complement strand
GGCGATCGCGGCGGCCTTCTCCGCACCCCAGCGGGCGGTGACACGTTCCGGCAGGGTCGGCACCTCGGGCAGCTTCACACCCTGCCTGTCGAGCGCCGAGAACACCCCGTGGGCGAGCCTGCGCGGCCCGCCTTCGAGCAGCGCAAGGCCGGTCGCGATCACGGCGTGCGGGGGCGTTTCGAGGCGCAGGGTCTGGGCGAGCATCAGCCGCAGGACCATGCGCGCCTTGGCATCATCGGGCAGGCGCTGCTTGGTCGCCGAGTCGATCAGGGCGTCGCAATCGGTCAGCCAGCGCAAGGTCTCGCCTGCGATGGCGCGGGCGAGCGCGCGGTCGGGTGCCTTGCGGATCTCGGCGAGGGCGCTGCCCTCGGCCTGTTCCAGCGTTTCGCCCCGGCGCAGCACGGCATCGAGCAGGCGGAGCGCGGCGCGGCGCACGGGGAGTCCGGGGGGGAGTGCCATCGGCGGCGCTCTACCCATGCTTGAAACAAAGCGCCAGCGCGCGCATTGGAGACAGCATGACCCAAGAGAAGTCCGCAGCCGCCAAGGCGTTCAAGAAGCCCGCGCACTGGAGCAATGATCCCGCGCCCGCGCCCAAGGCGGTCGCGGTGGACGAGAAGCTCTCCCCCACCCGCTATGGCGACTGGGAGAAAGACGGCATCGCGGTCGATTTCTGATTTTTTGCTTTGGCCCTCAAACGCCGGGCGCGGGCCATCCGGCCCGCTTGGCTCCGCCGCATAAGCGGCGACGCGCAGTCACGCTTGCGACGCCTGTCGGCGTCGTTGCTTTTGAGATCACGCATAGGTGCCCTTGAGCGCGTTCCAGCCCCGCTCCAGCTGCGTTCAGGCCCCCTTCAGACCCCTCTTAGACCCCCGCCAGACACGCGCGGAAACGGTGTTTCACGTGAAACATCTAGAGCGGGGTGAACGTCACCTTCAACCCGTCTCTGGGTTGGGGGATCGGCCAGTCCTGCCATTCGGGGCTGTAGCCGGCGGGCACCTCGATCCGGTAGCGCTGGAGCAATTGGGCAAGCAGGATCTTCACCTGCATATAGGCAAAGTGCAGCCCGAGGCACATATGCGCGCCCCCGCCGAACGGCACCCAGGCATATTTGTGCCGCGCCTTCACCTTGTCCGGCGTGAAGCGCAGCGGATCGAAGGCGTGGGGGTTCTCCCAATACTCCTCCGAATGATGGGTCCAGTGGATATTGATCCCTACCATCGCGCCCGCCGGGATGCGGTAGCCGCCATACTCGAATTCCCTGAGCGCCCGGCGCGGCATCGAGGGGACGGGAGGGACCATCCGCAGCGATTCCTTGAACGCCATCTCGGTGAGATCGAGCTTCGCCAGATCGTCATAGTCGAGCGGGCGCGGATTGCCATCGCCGTCGGGCCCGCCGGTAACGGCCAGAATTTCTTCCCGAAGCTTCTCCTGCCAGACAGGGTTGGCGGCAAGGTGATAGATCAGCGAGGTGGCCGAGGAGGTGATCGTGTCATGCGCCGCCATCATCAGGAAGTTCATGTGATCGACCACCTCGTCGACCGGCAGCAGCGAGCCGTCCTCGCGCGTGGCGGTGGCGAACTTGCTGAACATGTCCTGCCCCCCGCCCTCGGCGCGGCGGCGCAAGGTTTCCTTCGTGAAATAGTCGACGAGGAAGGCGCGGCCATCGACGCCCTTCTTCATCCGGGTGAAGGGCAGCGGGCGCCGCACCGGCGCGACAGAGGCCTGCACCATATCGACGAAAGCTTCGTTGATTGTGTCGGCTTCCGGCCCCCAGGGCAGGCCGATGAAGCTGTCGGCGGCGAGGTCGAGCGTGAGCTTCTTGATCGCCGGATAGAACTGCTTCTGCCCCGCCCAGGTGGCGACCTCGCGCGCGATGCCGCGGTTGAGCGCGCCCGAATAATGCCGCATCGGCTCGGGCTTGAAGGCGATCGAGAGCGCCCGGCGGTCGATGCGGTGATGCTCGAAATCGAGCAGCATCAGCCCGCGCGGGAAAAGCTGGTCGAGCACCGGCCCCCAGCCCTGTTCGCTGGAGAAAATCTTGTCCTTGTTGAACAAGAGCAGCTCGTTCGCCTCGGCCCCGATCAGCGCCACCTGCCAGCCGCCAAAGGCGCGGTTCTTGTAGACCTTGCCGTGGTTCGCGATCATCCGCTCGGCAAAGGCGTGCGGGTCGGCGAGCATGGTGAAGGTGTTGCCCACCACCGGCCAGCCGGCATCGCCCGGGATATGGGCGAGATCAGCCTCGCTCAGGCGCTGGTCGCTCCAGTGGCGAGGCGCATCGGCGGGCGCGGTTTCGGACGGACGCGGGGCTTGGGCAAGAGTGGCCATGGGGGTCTCGATGCTCCGGCGAGAGTTCGGATTCGCAACTGACTCTTATGTAAATACGCGCCTGCGTCAAATCCAACCCGAAAGCTCGCGGCGCAGCATTGCCTCGATCATGCCAAGCCCGGCTTGCGATGTGTTGAGGCACTCGAGCACGGCATAATCCTCCCCGCCCGCCTCGAGGAATTCGTCGCGGCCCTCGAGCGCGAGTTCCTCGAGCGTCTCGACGCAATCGGCCGCAAAGCCGGGGGCGGCGACGACGAGCCGCTTCGTACCCTTGCCCCCTTCCGCGATCAGCGTCGCATCGGTCGAAGGCTCGAGCCACGCCGCCGGGCCAAAGCGCGACTGGAAGGTCGTCTCGAAACGCACGCCAGCGAACTGCGGCCGCGTTTCCAGCGCCTCGCGCAGCAGACGCGCGGTCTTGGAGCAATGGCAGTAATAGGGGTCGCCCTTCTCGAGCGTTTGCTGCGGCATTCCGTGGAAGCTCAGCAGCATCACCTCGGGCGTGAAGGTCAGGGCCTCGACCTGCCGGGTGAGATCATCGGCAAGCGCGGCGATATAGGTCGGCTCGTCGTGATAGGGCGGCACAAAGCGCAAGGCAGGCTGCCAGCGCATCGCCTTCAGCACCCGCGCGACCTCGTCGAACACGGTCGCGGTCGTGGCGGCGCAATATTGCGGATACATCGGCGCGATGAGGATGCGGTCGCAGCCATCCGCCATCAGCGCGGTAAGGCGGCTCTCGATCGAGGGATTGCCATATCGCATCGCGTAATCGAGCACGACCTTCTCGCCGAAGCGCCCCCCCATCGCCTCGGCCTGCCGGGCGGTGATGTCCGCGAGCGGCGAGCCGCGCTCGGTCCAGATCTTGGTATAGGCCTCCGAGCTTTTCTTGGGCCGGGTGTTGAGAATGATGCCGCGCAGGATCAACTGCCACACGAAGGGCGGAATCTCCACCACGCGCGTGTCGGAGAGGAACTGCTTGAGATAGCGCTTGACCGATTCCGGGTCAGGCCCGTCGGGCGTGCCGAGGTTGATCAGCAAGACGCCGATGCGGCCGCTTTTCGCAGGAGGGTGATCGCCCGGAAGGCGCTGGGTCTGCCAGGTCATAGCCCGCCTAACGCGCGGTGCGCGTTTCGTTTCCGGGCGGCGACAAAGGGCGCCCCGTGCTGTGACAAATATGTCGGGATCATATGCCGTCCGAAAGTAGGGGCAACCGCCTCAGCCGCAACCCCGTAGCCGAAAACAGCGCGTTGGCAATCGCCGGCGGCGCGGCCACCGCACCGAGTTCGCCGGGGTCGGCCGGCGGAGCATCGCTGGCGATGAACTCGATGCGCATCTCCGGACAATCGGCAAGCGTCGGCAGGCCGAGCGCCGCGTCGCTCGCCACCTCCGGGAGCCCGCCGCGCAGCCGCAGCGGATTGCCGAGCGCGATGCCGATGCCGAACACGAGGCCGCCCTCTATCTGTTGGCGGGCGATGTCGTGATTGATGATGCGTCCGATATCGACCGCGGCCGAAAGGCGGATCACCCGCACCCCGCCCTCGCTTGGGCGAGCGGTCGCGACGCAGGCGATGCGCGCGGCATCCGCCCCCTCGCCGATCCGCGCACAGGCAAGTCCCTGCCCGCTATTGTCGACCCCGCCATCCCACTGGGCAAGCTGGGCCGCGCGCTGGAGACAGGCGGCAAGGCGCACGTCGCTCCCCAGCATCGACATGCGATAGGACAGCGGCTCGCGCCCGTGACGCGCGGCGATCTCGTCGATGAAGCTTTCGATCGCGAAGATCGTCGGGCCATGGGCGTTGCCGCGCACCCGGCCGACCGGCAGCCCGATGGCCGCAGGCACGTGCTCCACCAACAGAGCCGGGATCTGGTAGGGCGGCACCGCGCCTTCACAGGCGAGCGGGTCCGGTACGCCGGTGGTCTCGCGGATTGCAGCAGCCGGCGTCAGGTTCTCGAACAGGCGCTTGCCGAATTCGCGGGCGGCGGGCGGCGTTGCGATCCGCAGGCGCATCGCCTCGATCGCGCCGCCCTGTCCCGGCGCTCCGCCCTTGGCGAGCTGCGCGCCGAGCAGCAGGTAGGCAGGCGCGCGCGGGCGGGCACGGATCAACTCCTCGCGGCGCGGCCAGGTGAGCTGCACGGGACGATCCAGCTCGCGGGCGATCTGCGCGATCTCGATGGCGTGGTCATGATCGAGCCGGGCATCGAAACTGCCGCCAGCGGGCACGGGATAGAGCGCCACATCCTCGGGCGCGAGGCCGATCGCGCGGGCCGCGGCGATGCGCGTCTGTTCGGGTGCCTGGGTCGCAATCCACAGGTCGAGCCGCCCGTCCTCGAACCGCGCTGCTGCCGTCGCGGTCTCGGCCGGCATCGCATAGGCCGGCTCGACCTCATACCGCCGGCCGATATCGACCCGCTGGAGCGCTTCGGCCCCTTCGCCGGTTTCGGCAATGGTGAAGGCCTTGCCGCCGACCAGCAGCGTATCGAGCTTGGCGGCGATATCGGTGCTGGTGATCCGCGCTGCGGTCGTCCAGCGCGGCTTCATCGCCTCGAGCGCCGTCTCGGCGCTCCACCAGGTATCGGCGGCGACCGCCAGCCAGCGCTTGCTCTGGACGATCCCGGCAAGGCCGCGAATACCCGCCGCGCCGTTGCGATCGAAACCGGCCAGTTCGCTGTCGTCGACCGGCCCGTGGCGGATCGAGGCAAACACCATGCCGGGCAGGCGCACGTCGCCGGCAAAGCGAAAGGAGCCGTCGACCTTGGAGGGAAGATCAATGCGCGCACAAGCGGGCGCGGCATCGAAATCGGCGGGCAGCGGCTTTTCGCGCGGGGGCTCGGGGCGCAGCGGCGGCGGGTCGGGCGGGGCGAAAGCGGCGGCGGCCTCGGCCAGCTCGCCGAAGCTCGCGCGCTTGCCGTCGTGGGTCACAAAGCCGTTCTCGACCTCGCATTCCTCCGAGGCGGTGCCCCATTTTTCCGCAGCGGCCTGCGCGAGCATTGCTCGCGCTGCGGCGGCGGCTTCGCGGCAGGGCCCTTCGTAGGCAGCGAGCGAGGTTCCGCCAGCAGTCGCGTTGAAGCGCCGCGATCCGGCAAAGCGCCGGGCGATCAGGTCGTCGCTGCCTTCGGAGAAGCCGGCGAAGGCCGGATCCCAAAGCGGCATCCACTTCCTTGCCAGCGGGACATTGCCATAGGCACCCGAGACCGGCGCCGGTTCGACCGCGACCTGCCGCCAATCCGCGCCCAGCTCATAGGCGACGATCTGAGGCAGCAGCGTGGTGATCCCCTGCCCCATCTCGAGCTGCGGCACCGCGACCGTCACCACCCCGTCGGCAGCGATCTTGAGCCAGGCGCCGAACACATGCTCGTCATGGGCCGCGACCAGGGGTGTGCGGTAGCTGCGGGGCATCAGCCACCAGGCCACGACGAGGCCGCCGCCTGCCGCCGCTCCGGCGAGCAACCCGCGCCGCGTTACCGCCATGGGTCAGATCTTCCCCGTGTCGAGCCAGCGCGCCAGTCGCTCGGCGATCGCCATGAAGGGCGCCGCCTCCTCACCCTCGCCAGCCGCAGGAGGTTCGCCCTTGTCGCCGGCTATGCGGGTTGCCAGGGTCAGCGGCACGCGGCCGATGAAGGGGATCTCCAGTGCGGCGGCAAACTTCTCGACGCCGCCCTGCCCGAAGGGATCGCTGACCTCGCCGCAATGCGGGCAGGCATAGCCGGCCATGTTCTCGACGAGGCCGATGATCGGCACCTCGCCCTGCTCGAACAGCTGCCCGGCGCGCGCCGCATCGATCAGCGCCAGGTCCTGCGGGGTCGAGACCAGTACCGCCCCGTCGGGCCGGTGAGCCGAGAGCATCGAGAGCTGCACGTCGCCCGTTCCCGGCGGCAGGTCGACGAGCAGGAGATCGGTCTCGCCCCAGTCGGCGTCGATCAATTGCGACAGGGCCTTGCCGGTCATCGGTCCGCGCCAGGCGAGCGCCTTGCCGGGAGCAACGATGTGCCCCATTGAGAGCACCTTGACGCCATAGGGGCTGTCGATCGCCACCAGCTGCGCCCCATCGGGCGTGGCGGCCGGCTTGATCCCTTCGGTCTTGAGCAGCTTGGGCTGCGAGGGTCCGTATATGTCGCCGTCGATCACGCCGACGCGGCGGCCCATCCTGGCCAGCGCGACCGCAAGATTGGTCGTCAGCGTCGACTTGCCCACACCGCCCTTGCCCGATCCCACCGCGATCAGGCGCCGTCGGCGGCGCTCTCCGGTAAGCGCGACGCGCACCTCGTCGATCTCGGGCAGGGGCAGGAGGGCAGCGGTGATCGCCGCCTCGAGCTCGGCGCGGCCGTCATCCGGGAGGTCTCCCGCCTCGGCGACGATCACCGCACGCCGCGCAACGATACGGGCCGAGCGCAAGCGGTGGTTGATTTCAGGGGTGAGAGCAGCGCGGATCGCCGCCTCTTCGGCTGCGGGTTGGCGGGGCATGGGCGACTGGTTGTCCATTTCGCCACGCCTCTAACACCAAATTCACGCAGCGAACCCCTGTTTTTCGCCCGAACCCATGCCTATAAACGGCTGATGCAGAGAATGGACGGCTGGAGAGAGCGTCTTGGCGCGGGCCTTAAGGGCCTTGCCATGGCCGGCAAGAACAACCCCTGGGGCGGCGGCTCGGGCGAGGAGCCCTCCGGCGACGGCGGTGCGGGTGGCGATGGTGGCGGTGGCCCGCGCAACCCCTGGCTCCCCGGCGGCAGCGAGCCCGGCAAGCGGCGCTCGGCCAGCATTGACGATATCTTCAAGAGCCGCGGCCCCGACGGTCAACGCCGCGGCGGCGGCGGAAGCGGCGGGCCGACTTTCCGCCTGCCCGAGCGGCCCGGCGGCAAGAGCTGGCTGCCGGTCATCGGCGGCGGTATCGCGCTCGTCTGGCTCGCGGTCACCAGCGTCCACTTCGTCCAGCCCGGCGAGCAGGCGATCGTGACCTGGCTCGGGGGCAAGTATTACGGTACACTCGATTCCGGCACCAACCTCACCGCGCCCTGGCCAATCCACATGGTCGAGAAGGAAAACGTGACACAGGTTCGCCTCGAGGAAGTGCCCGGGACCAAGACCGAGAAGCTGATCCTGACCGGTGACCAGAACCTCGTCGATCTGTCCTATCTGATCCGCTGGAACATCTCTGATCTGACGCTCTTCAAGTACCAGCTCAGCGACCCGCAGAACGCACTGCTCGAGATCGGCGAGGCGGCCATGCGTGCCGCCGTCGCCCGCCAGAAGCTCGACACGGTGCTGACCGGCGCGGGCCGGGCCGAGATCGAGCAGGATGTGCGCACGGCCATGCAGGCACGGCTTGACGCCTACCGCTCGGGTATCTCCGTGCAGGGCATCGAGATCAACAAGGTCGATCCGCCCTCCCGTGTCGAGGAAGCCTTCAAGGACGTGTCCTCCGCCCAGCAGGACGCGGACGCCGCGATCAATCGCTCGCGCGCCGTGGCGCAGCAGGTGCTCGCCCGGGCGCAGGGCGACGCGCGGGAGTTCAACGACATCTACGAGGAATACAAGCTCGCGCCCGAAGTGACGCGCCGGCGCCTCTATTACGAGACCATGGAGCAGATCCTGTCCAAGACCGACAAGACGATCGTCGAATCCGGCAACGTCACGCCTTACCTGCCGCTTCCCGAACTGAAGCGGCGCGCACAGGCCGCTCCGCAGAAGCAGGGGGAATGACGCCATGAACGCTATCCTCCAGAACAGCAAATCGCTGGTCATCGGTGCCATCGTCCTGCTGGTGGCCCTGCTTTCCAGCGTCGTGATCGTGCCCGAGACACATCAGGGCGTGGTCATCGCTGCGGGCAAGCCGGTGCGCGTCTTCAACCAGTTCCGTCCCGAAGTGCCCTATGGCCAGACGGGGGCCGGTTTGCAGATGCGAGTCCCGATTTACGAGCAGGTGCGGATGATCGACCGCCGCGTGCTCGACCTCGATATGGAGCGCACCCAGGTGCTCTCCAACGACCAGCAACGTCTCCAGGTCGATGCCTATGCCCGCTATCGCATCATCGATCCCGTCAGACTGGTCGAGCGGGCCGGGTCGGAGACCCAGCTCGAAGCGCAGTTGCTGCCGATCCTGACCTCGGTGCTGCGCCAGGAGCTCGGGCGGCGACCCTTCTCGGCGCTGATCAATGCTGAGCGGGGCACGGCGATGGCGAACATCACCGCCGCGCTCGACAGGCAGGCGCGGACCTATGGCGCGCAGGTGCTCGACGTGCGGATCAAGGCGGCAGACCTGCCCGAAGGCCGGCCGCTCGATGCCGCCTTCACCCGCATGGAAACCGACCGGCAGGAGGAGGCCGCGACGATCCGCGCCGCAGGCCAGCGCGATGCGCAGATCATCCAGGCCGAGGCCAGCGCCCAGGCTGCCAACATCTACGCCGATGCCTATGGCAAGGACCCGAAGTTCTACGACTTCTACCGCGCCATGCAGAGCTATCGGCAGACCTTCCTCGCGGGCGAGGGTCAAAGCAGCATGGTCCTTTCGGACGACAGCGAATATTTCCGCCAGTTCAAGGGTAATCGCTGATCGACGAAGGGCCGATGCTCCCCGCCGAGCGCAGGCGATGTTCAACGCGCGTTCAGCGGCACGATAGGCATTTGGGGCAGCCCGCCGATCAAGCCGGCGGGACGGCGAAAGGATTGAGGAACGGCGCGGCACGCCCGCGCATTTCCGGCAAGAGATAAGGACCAAGAGGACGTGAACAAAGTGCGTTATGTATACGGACTGTCGAGCGCGCTGCTGGTGGGCGGCGCTGCCATCTCGCTGATCACGGGCTCGCCGCTGGGTGCGCAGGTGGCGCAGAACGACGATGCGGTCATGCAGCGGGTCGTGCCCGTCGAAGGCGCGCCGGCCAGCTTTGCCGATCTCACTGCGCAGCTTGCCCCGGCCGTGGTCAACATCTCCACCCGCCAGCGCATCGAGGTTGCCAGCAATCCGTTCGCGGGCACGCCCTTTGCCGAGCTGTTCAACCGGCGGCAGGGCGGCGGCGGACAGCCGCAGACGCGCGAGGCGCAGTCGCTGGGCTCGGGCTTCATCATCTCGGCGGATGGCGTGGTGGTCACCAACAATCACGTGATCAACCCGCCCGACACCCGCGCCAAGCTCGAAGCGATCACGATCACCTTGCCCGACGGCACGGAGTATGAGGCCGATCTGGTCGGTTCGGACGCGGCCTCGGATCTGGCCGTGCTCAAGATCCGCGCCAACAAGACCTTCCCCTTCGTCAAGTTCGGGGATTCGAGCTCGGCGCGCGTGGGCGACTGGGTGGTCGCGATCGGCAACCCCTTCGGCCTCGGCGGGACCGTGACCAGCGGGATCATCTCCGCAGTCTATCGCAATACCGGCCAGGGCGGCGCCTATGACCGCTATCTCCAGACCGATGCCAGCATCAACCGCGGCAACTCGGGCGGCCCGCTGTTCGACATGCGCGGCAATGTGATCGGCATCAACAACGCGATCTTCTCGCCCTCGGGCGGCAGCGTCGGGATCGGCTTTGCCATCCCCGCCGAGATCGCCGCGCCGATCGTCGAGAAGCTGCGGTCGGGTCAGGAAATCCAGCGCGGCTATCTGGGTGTCGGGCTTGCCCCCATCGACGAGGACTTCGCCGCCGCGCTCGGCCTGCCCAAGCGCCGCGGCGAACTGGTCCAGACCGTGCAGGACGACAGCCCTGCCGCGCGCGCCGGCCTGAAGCCCGGGGACATCGTCACCCGCGTCAACGGCAAGGACGTGACGGCCGAACAGACCGTGTCCTTCCTCGTCGCCAATCTCCAGCCGGGCGCCAAGGTGCCGGTCGAGCTGCTGCGCGAAGGCCAGCGGCTCAGCCTCACCGTCACGCTCGGCAAGCGCCCGAGCGAGACGGAACTCCAGCAGCAGACGCAGACCTTCGATCCCAATGCCGAGGAGCCGATGGCGCCCGGCACGTCGGACACCACCATCGAGCAGAAGCTCGGGATGCAGGTGACACCGATGACCCCCGCGATCGCCCGCTCGCTGGGCGTGCCGACCGACACCAGGGGCGTGGTGATCGCCGCCGTCGATCAGAACGCCGACGTTGCCCGCAAGGGGCTGCGCCGGGGCGACATCATCCTTTCGGCCAATTACCAGCCGACCCCGACGGTCGAGGCGCTGCTCGCGCAGATCAAGGCATCGGCCGAGGGCAAGCGCGACGCGATCGTGCTGCGCATCCAGCGCGGCAACCAGCCGCCTGCCTTCTTCGCGATCCGCCTGCGCTGATCGCGCCAGACCGACGACAAAAGGGCGCCGGGACTTGCTTCCGGCGCCCTTTTTCGTGCCGCAAGGCTGGTGCCTTACTGTTCAGGCGACTTGGGGGAGGGCTGCGGCTGAGGCCTGCGCGGCGGCCTCTGGCCCGCCTGCGGGACCGGACCGCCGGTCGCCTGTTCGAGGAAATCGGGGCTGACCGCCGTCGGCGCGTTGGGTCCGCGCTCTCCTTCCACCCCGAACGGACCTTGCGAGGGATTACGGCGCCCGGGCTCGACCATGTTGCCGGCCTCGTCGATGTAGTAGTAGTCGTCGGGCTCCCCGAACAGCGCCTCCTCGTCGGGCTCGAGCTGCCAGTCGGGCAATTCGAGCGTCACGTCGAACTGCTCGACCGGGCGGTTCCTGACGGCAAAGCCCATATAGGCCGCGAAGGCCTGCGCCGGAGCGCGCCCTCCCTGGAGACCGGGCACCGCCTTGGCATCGTCGCGGCCCATCCACACGCCGGTGGTTATGCCCGAGGAGAAGCCGATGAACCAGCCGTCCTTGTTCGAGCTGGTGGTGCCGGTCTTGCCCGCGACCGGCCGGCCGATATTGGCCGCACGGCCGGTGCCGGTCTGCACCGCCGCCTGGAGGAGGTCGGTAATTCCGGCGACAACATAGTCCGGCACCGCCGGCGAGCCCGACTTGGCCTGGCGGCTGTAGAGCACCTCGCCGTTGGCCCCTGTCACCTTGACGATGCCGTAGGGCTCAACCGGCACGCCCCTGGCGGTGATCCCGGCGAAGGCCTGGGTCATCTCGATCACCCGCACCTCGGAGGAGCCGAGCACCATCGAGGGATTGGTGTCGACCCTGGAACTTACCCCTAGGCGCCGCGCCATTGACGCCACCGTCCCGAAGCCGACCTCGTTGCCGAGCTGGGCGGCGACCGTGTTGATCGAATAGGCAAAGGCGGTGCGCAGGTCGGTCTCGCCGACATTGCGTCCGTTCGAGTTGCGCGGGCTCCAGCCGTCGATCGTCACGGGCGTGTCGACCACCTTGTCCTCGGGCGTGTAGCCGGCCTCGAGCGCGGCGAGGTAGACGAACAGCTTCCATGCCGAGCCCGGCTGGCGCAGCGCCGAGGTCGCGCGGTTGTAGTTGCTTGCGACATAGTCCGTGCCGCCGACCATGGCGAGGATCGCCCCGTCACGATCGAGGCTGACCAGTGCGCCTTGCGCGTCCTTGGGCGTGTTCGCCTCGATCGCGGCGGTCGCGGCGCGCTGCATGCCGATATCGAGCGTCGTCCAGACCTCGATCGGCTCGTTGGTCTCGGGCAGGATGATGTCGAGCTGCGGCAACACCCAGTCGGTGAAGTAGCGCACCGAGTTCTGCCCCGCCTGTTCCTTGAGCTGTACGGCATCGACATCGACGCTGGCCTGATCGGCGCTGATGTAACCCTGCTCGCGCATCAGGCCGAGCACCACCTTGGCCCGGTCAACGGCAGCCTGCACGTCGGCTGTGGGCGAATACTGGCTCGGGGCCTTGACGAGGCCGGCGATGATCGCTGCCTCACCGACGCTGAGGTCGGTAGCGGGGTGGCTGAAGAATTTGCGCGAGGCGGAGTCGATCCCGTAAGCGCCGCCGCCGAAATAGACCTTGTTGAGATAGAGCTCGAGAATTTGCTCTTTCGAGAACTTCCACTCGAGCGCGAGTGCAAGCACCGCCTCGCGCGCCTTGCGATCCGGGGTCCGATTGCTGTTGAGGAACAGGTTGCGCGCCAGCTGCTGGGTGATCGTCGAGGTGCCCCCGATCCGCGAGCGCGAACCGGTGACCCATTCGACCATCGCGCCCGTCAGGCGCACGGGATCGATGCCGAGGTGCGAGCGGAACCGCTTGTCCTCCACCGCGACCATGGCATTCGTCATGTTCTCGGGGATGTCGCCGTAATTGATCCAGTCGCCGAAACTTGGCCCGATCTCGACAAGCTCGCGTCCGTCGCGCGCCCGGACCATAATGGTCTGGCCAGGTTGGGTGGCTTTCAGCGTTTCATAGCTGGGCAGCGACTGGGCGGCAAAGCCGACCGCGACGGCAAGAACCACAAGAACAAGAGCGGCAAAACCGCCGCCCCACTTGATCGCCCGGCGCAACCACGGCCGGCCGGCGGAGGGAGGCTGCCCTTCAGGGCCGCGCGGGCTTGCGCCTGAACGGCCAGAGCGCTCCGCCGCTGCCCGTCGCTGTCCGCGCGCGCCCTTGTTCTGCAACCGCTCACCCCTTTTCGACATGATTATCGCCCAATTGATCCAATCCCGCCTCCGGAGCGGGTCGCGGCCCCCTGCATAGGCAAGTTGTAACCGGGGGTGAACCCCGCGATTGCCCGGCTCTGCCCCCGTGCGCTGTCGATCAGTCTTGTGCGGGGGTGAAAAGGAGCGCCGCGGAATTGATGCAATAGCGAAGGCCACCCTGCTCTGGCGGGCCGTCGGGGAAGACATGGCCGAGATGCCCGCCGCATTTGCCGCAGCGAACCTCGGTGCGGACCATGCCGTAGCTGGTGTCGCGATGCTCCTCGATCACCTCCTTTGTGGCAGGCCGGGTGAAGGCGGGCCAGCCGCAGCCGGAATTGTACTTGGCTGTCGAATAGAACAGCTGCGTCCCGCAGGCGGCGCAGTGGTATTCGCCCTCGTCGTAGAACTTGTCGTATGCGCCGGTGAAGGCCCGCTCGGTGCCGGCCTCGCGCAGGATGTGGTACTGCATGGGCGTGAGCTTCTCGCGCCACTCGGCATCGGTCACGCTGCGGGGATCGTCGGACATAAGCTACCTCTCCAGTGAGCCCTGATATCGGATTGTCGCAGACAATCCGCAAGGCCGACCGGCCGCCCGCAGCGACGGGGCCCTCAGGCCCCGCGAGCGAGGAGGCTAACCATCAAGAAGCGCGTAGTGCGGCGGCGGCTTGATCACGTCCATCCGCTCGGTGAGGAGCGGGCGGAAGCTGGGCCGGCTCTTGAACACCGAATACCAGCCGCGCGACTGTTCGTGCCCCGACCAATCGATCCCACCGAGGTAATCCGCGACCGAGATCTGCGCGGCAGCCGCAAGGTCGGCGAGGCTCATCGTCGAGCCCGCCACCCAGGGGCGGTTGTCGATCAGCCAGTCGAGATAGTCGAGATGGCCATGCGCCATCTTCATCGCATCGCGCAATGCGCCGCTGTCCGGCGGCAGGCGCAGGATGCGCTTCTTCATGCGCTCCGAGAGCAGCGGTGCGGTGACATCGGCGTAGAAATTCTCGTCGAACAGCGCGACCAGCCGGCGGATCTCGGCACGCTGCGCTGCGGTGCCGTTGATCATCGGGTTGCGATCGACCGTCTCCTCGAAGTATTCCGCGATCGCGCGGCTATCGGGGATGACGACGTTCTTGTCCTGCCGCGCCAGCACCGGGGTACGTCCCGCCGGGTTGAGGTTGAAGAACATGTCCGAGGCCGCCCAGGGGTCCTCGCGCACCAGATCGAAGGGGATGTTCTTCTCGCTCAGCAGCAGGCGAATCTTGCGGCTGAACGGGCAGAGCGGGAATTGGTAGAGAAGCCACATGATCATCAGCACATGCCGCAATTCGCAGGCCGAATCCATCGCCTGCGAACGGTAAGCGGGGGAGTAATCAGACCCCCGAGGCGTCCAGCATCACGAGACAAGCGGGCATCACCTTGTCGACGTCGTCATTGTCCAACATCGCCTGCGCTTCCGCGCTGACCAGCTGGCTGATCCCGCCCCGGTCAACACCGGTTGCATCCATCAGCTGCGCCAGCGCACGCACGAAGAATTCCTTTCCGCGCACCTCGACCGGTGGCCATTTCTTCGCCGCGTCATTGCCCATCGCCTGCTCCCCGGCCACCAGCGCAAAGGCCGCCGCACAGCGCAGCAGCGCGCGATCCTCCTCTGACAGGTTGGGTGGAGCGACGGGTGCAGCCAGAAGCGCAAGCGCTGCGGCAAGAATCTGTGTCAGCATAGCCTGTCCTATGCGCTCGGAGATGAACCTGTGGCTACCGGAAAACGCGTTGCCCGGCGCGGCAATCCATCCTAATCCGCAACCCGGATGGGGAGAGGAAAGGCAATCAATGTTCAGTCACATCATGCTCGGCACGAGCGATTTTGACCGCGCCAAGGCATTCTACGACACGGTGCTCGCCACGCTGGGTGCCGGCCCCGGGATGATCAACGTCGCCGCTACCGGTCACCGCCGCGCGTTCTGGATGCATAACGGCGGGATGTTCTCGATCAGCGAACCGATCAACGACCAGCCCGCGACCTGCTCCAACGGCTCGACCATCGGCTTCGCCTGCGACAGCCTCGAACAGGTCAAGGCCTTCCACGATGCGGCTGTCGCCGCCGGCGGCAAGTCGATCGAAGATCCCCCGGGCCCGCGCACCGGCGCGATGGGCACGCTCAACCTCGGCTACGTGCTCGACCTCGACGGCCACAAGCTGTGCATGCTGCACCGAGCGGGTTGATCACCGGCTGAGTTCGAAGACGGCAAATTCGGCGCGCCAGTTAGCCGCTGGCGCGCCGATCCGTTTCTCGCCCGAGAAGAACCATGCGCGCTCCACCGCTGCGCCCTTCATCCGCGCAAGCTCGCGGAAGTCCTCGACGGTGACGTGGTGGATGTTCTGCGTTTCGTACCAGCTCACCGGCAGGGCGCGGGTCACCGGCATCCGCCCGCCGAACATCAGCGCGGCGCGGGTGCGCCAATGCGCGAAATTGGGGAACGACACAAAGGCGCGGCGGCCCACCCGCAGCAGCTCGTCGAGCATCAAGTCGGGCCGCGTCGCGGTTTGCAAGGTCTGGCTGAGGATCGTGTAGTCGAAGGCCTTGTCGGGGTAGTTCGCCAGATCGAGATTGGCATCGCCCTGCACGACGCTCAGCCCGCGCGCCACGCAACGTTCGACCAGCGCGCCGTCGAGCTCCATCCCCCGCGCATCGCACCCGCTTGTCGCTTCCAGTTCCGCCATCAGCGCGCCGTCGCCGCAGCCGATGTCGAGCACCCGGCTACCGGGCGCGACATGGGCGGCGATGACGGCAAGATCGGGGCGCAGGGAGGTCATTCCACGAACCCCTTCACCACCCGGTCGAGCTGGTCGTGCTCGAGCAGGAAGCTGTCGTGCCCATGCGGGGCGGAAAGCTCCACGAAGCTCACCTTCGCCCCCGCCGCGTTGAGCGCGTGGACCACGTGGCGGCTTTCGGCGGTGGGGTAGAGCCAGTCCGTATCGAAGCTGACGATGCAGAAGCGCGCCTCAGTGCCGCGGAACGCATTGGCGAGCTTGCCGCCATGCTCCTCGGCGATGTCGTAATAGTCCATCGCGCGGGTGATGTAGAGGTAGGAGTTCGCATCGAAGCGCCGGGTGAAGCCGGTGCCCTGATATCTGAGGTAGCTTTCCACCTGAAACTCGGCATCGAAGCCGAAGCCCTTGGCCTCGCGGTTCTGCAAGCGGCGGCCGAACTTCTCCGTCAGCCCCGCTTCGGAGAGATAGGTGATGTGCGCCGCCATGCGCGCCACCGCGAGGCCGTTGTCGGGCTTGGCGTCGGCGGCATAGTAGTCCCCCTCGGCCCAGGCGGGATCAGCCATGATCGCCTGCCGCCCGACCTCGTGAAAGGCGATGTTCTGCGCCGAGTGCCTTGCGGTCGAGGCGATCACCAGCACGCGGGCGGCACGATCGGGCCAGTTGGCGGCAAGACTGAGCGCCTGCATCCCGCCCATCGACCCGCCGACCACGGCGTGGAGCTTTGCGATCCCTAGGCCATCGAGCAGTGACACAAGGCCCCGCACCATGTCGCGGATGGTGATGACGGGGAAGCGCATCGCGTAAGGTGCGCCGTCAGCCGCGATGCTGGCGGGGCCGCTCGATCCCATGCAGCTCCCGATGACATTGGCGCAGACCACGAAGTGCCGGTCCGTGTCGATCGGCTTGCCCGGGCCGACCATCCTCTCCCACCACCCTGGCTTGCCGGTGATCGGGTGCGGGCTGGCGAGATACTGGTCGCCGGTCAGCGCATGGCACACCAGCACGGCATTCGATGCGTCCGGCGCCAGCGTGCCATAGGTCTCGTAGGCGATCTCGCAGTTCTCCAGCACCTGCCCGCTGTCGAGCGGCAGGGGGTGGGGGATGCGATAGACCGGAGAGACGGGCGGTGCGGCGTTCATGGGCCTCGCGAATTGGGGGAGCCCCCCGTCCGTGTCAATCGGCACGGCGGGCGTGCTCTCGTTTTCGCGCTGTATTCGGCAAGCCAAACTGGCTATCGCGCAGCTCCCATGTCGAGACCCGAACCCAAGCCCTGGATCGCCGCGATCCACGCCTATGTCCCCGGCAAGTCTAAGTCGGCCAGCGGCAAGCCGCTGGTCAAGCTGTCGGCGAACGAGAACCCGCTCGGTGCCAGCCCCGCAGCGTTCGCGGCACTGGCCGAGACGCACAACCCGGCGGACTACCCCGATCCCGACGCGCGCGCGCTGCGCGAAAAGATCGCCGAAGTGCACGGGCTCGACCCTGACCGCATCGTCTGCGGCACAGGCTCGGGCGAGCTGCTCCACTGTGCAGTGCAAGCGCTGTGCGGGCCGGGTGACGAGGTCGCCATGTCGCGCTATTCCTTCTCGCTCTACCCGCTGCTTGCCCAGAAGATCGGCGCAACGCCGGTCTTCGCCGCGCCCGAGGGTTTCGGCGCGAGCGTCGACAACCTTCTCGCCGCCGTGACCGAACGCACCCGCGTGGTGCTGCTCGACAACCCGAACAATCCGGTCGGCACCTTCCTCCCGCCCACCGAGGTGGCGCGCGTCCACGCAGGCCTGCCTTCCGACGTGCTGCTGGTGATCGACGAGGCCTATGCCGAGTATGTCGACCCCGCCTTTCAGACCCAGGCCTTCGCGCTGGCCGCCGGCCACGAGAACGTGCTGGTCAGCCGCACCTTCTCCAAGGCCTATGGCCTCGCTGCGGAGCGGGTCGGCTGGGTGACGGGCTCGGCTCATCTGATCGACCTCGTCAACCGCATGCGCGGCGCGTTCAACGTTTCGGTGAGCGGGCAGATGGCCGCGCTCGCCGCCTTGGGCGACCAGGACTTCGTCGCACGCAGCCGCAACCACAACGCGACGGAGCGACAACGACTGGCCGAGGCCATCGCGATGCTCGGCAACCACGGCATTTCCGCGAGCCCGAGCGAGGCCAACTTCCTCCTCGTCCACTTCGAGGGCACCGTGACCGCCGCTGCGGCGCTCGAGGCTCTGTCCGACGCCGGTTACGCCGTGCGCCACCTGCCCTCGCAGGGACTGCCGAACAGCCTGCGCATCACCATCGGCACCGCGCAAGCGACCACCGACGTCATCGCCACGCTCCGCAAGCTGTGCGGGGTGGCGGCATGAGCATCGCCCGCGTCGCCATCGTCGGCCTTGGCCTGCTCGGCGGCTCGATCGGCCTCGCGGTCAAGGCGCGCGCGCCGCAGATCGCCACCACCGGCTGGGACCGCGACGCCTCGGTGCGCGAGCGGGCGGCGGCGCGGGGACTCGTCGGCACGGTGTGCGAGACCGCCGAGGCCGCCGTCGCCGATGCCGACCTCGTGATCCTCTGCGTCCCCGTGGGCGCGATGGGCGATGCCGCGCGGGCGATCGCGCCGGGGCTCAAGCCGGACGCCATCGTCAGCGACGTCGGCTCCTCCAAGGCGGCGGTGGCCGAAGCGCTCGCCGCCGCGCTCCCCGGCGCCACCATCATCCCCGCCCACCCCGTCGCCGGGACCGAGCAGAGCGGGCCGGAGGCGGGCTTCGCCACCCTCTTCGCGAGCCGCTGGTGCATCATCACCCCGCCCGAGGGGGCCGACCCCGCCGCGGTCGCCGCCCTCTCCGACTTCTGGACCGCGCTCGGCTCCAAGGTCGAGCTGATGGACGCCGCGCATCACGACCTCGTCCTCGCGGTGACCAGCCACATCCCGCACCTCATCGCCTACACCATCGTCGGCACAGCCAGCGATCTGGAGGACGTGACGCAGAGCGAGGTGATCAAGTACTCCGCCGGGGGCTTCCGCGACTTCACCCGCATCGCCGCCTCGGACCCCGTCATGTGGCGCGACGTCTTCCTCACCAACAAGGGCGCGGTGCTCGAGATGCTCGGCCGCTTCACCGAGGACCTCACCGCCCTCCAGCGTGCGATCCGCTCGGGCGACGGCGACACCCTGTTCGACCTCTTCACCCGCACCCGCGCGATCCGCCGCGCGGTGATCGAGCAGGGGCAGGACGACGAGCGGCCCGATTTTGGCCGGGTCCACGGCGACTGAGCCGGAACGCGGCATGTTTCACGTGAAACATGCAAAGTGGCCCGATCTGGCGGGGGTCTGGACGGGGTCTGGACGGGGTCTGGACGGGGTCTGGAGCTGTCTGGCGCCGGCCAAGGGGCATCCGGCGGCCACCTGCCAGGGGCCTGTGGCGCTTACTCCCCGGCGTTCAGCACATTGATCGCCGCGTGGACCCGCGCCTCCACCTCTTCGCGCGGGAGGCCCGCCGGGATCGCCTCGCCCACCTTGTAAGTGATCCGCCCCGGCCGCTTGATCACGTGGTGATAGAGCCGCCCGCTATCGACCGCGATCGGCACCACCGGCAACTTGAGCAGCTTGTAGAGCCCGGCGAAGCCCGATTGCAGCGGCGGCCGTGTGCCCTGCGCGACGCGGGTGCCCTCGGGGAAGATCACCAGCGGACGCCCCTCCGCCACGCGCTGCTTCGCCAGGGCGAGCATCGCCCGCAGGGTCTTGGCCCCCTCTTCGCGCGCTACGGGGATGAGCCCGTAGACCAGCGCCGAATAGCCCCAGCCGGGGATGCGGAACAGCTCCTGCTTGGCGAAGACCGCAGGATCAGTGAACAGGCGCGGAGTGTCGATCGCCTCGAAGAAGGCCTCGTGCTTGACCGCGATCAGGACCGGCCCTTGCGGCAGCTCGCCCTCCAGCACCACCGCGATGCCGAGCACCTTGCGGGTGCACCAAAGGTGCCAGTGTCCCCACTTCGCCACGATCGGCCGCAGCCAGCGCTTCTGCGCAATCACCGCGATCACCGAGACGCTGACGAGGAACACGCTGCCGCCGTAGAACAGCACATAGAAGGCAAGGCTGCGCAGCGCGGCCAACAGCCACCTCACAGGTCGGCCAGTCCCGCCGCGCGGCTGGCGATCAGCTTGTGATATTCGAGGAACAGCGTCTTCCCATTGGGCTGCGAGGGCACCGCATCGCGCACCACGGTGACATGGCCGGGCAGCGTCCGGTCAAGCTCGCCCGCGGCGCGGCGCATGTGCCAGTCGGTCGTCACCAGCCGCAAGGAGCGCACCTCGTTCTGGGCGACCCACTTGGCGGTCTCGGCCGCGTTGGAGCGGGTGTCGACCGCAGCAAAGCCGAGCGTGATGCAGCAGGCCATCTGGCGGGGGCGCACGCCGAACTGCGCGGCGAATTCGCGCGGGCGGACTTCGGGATCGACGCCGCTCACCAGCATCCGCTGCGCCTCTCCTGCCTCCAGCACAGCGAGCCCGCGCGCAATCCGGCCAGGACCACCGGTGACGACGATCACCGCGTCGGTTGTCACACCGGGAGCGGCGGGCCGCGGCAGGGCGACGACAAACCACAGGAAGCCGATCGCCCAGACGAGGAACAGGAAAGAGACAGCGCGGCGGATCATTGCTGCGGGCCTTAAAGCCTGTCCGCGCGGGGGGGAAGCATGTCCTTGCGTCAATCCGCCGGGAGAATGTCGGCGCGCGGCGCTACAGCATATCGTCAAGCGCGCGCTCGAGCGTGATGCGCGTGGTCGCCAGCGCCAGCAGCAGGGCAGCGAGCGGTATTGCTGCAATCGCCAGCCAATCAGTGACACGCAGCCCGCCGCCGCTCACCAGACCGCTATCGAGCGCGGCAAACTGCTGGCCGAGCGCCCAGACGGCCGCCACGCCCGCCAGCGTCCCGAGCGTCGCGCCCAGCGTCGCCTCGCGCAGCACGTCGCGCAGGAACATGCCCGCGATCTGCTGCTTGGTGGCGCCCAGCAGGTGCATGATCTCGACCGTGTCGCGCGCCGCGGAAAAGGCTCCCCGCGCCGCCAGCCACACCGCCGCTGCTGCCGCCAGAGCGACCAGCGCGATGAGGCCGAGAGCAAGATATTGCAGCGCCCGCAATGCATTGGCCACCGGACGCAGCCACACACCTTGCGCATCGACCCGCACGCGGGAAACCGCCGCCTCGAGTGCGGTCTCGATCCGGGCGATGGCCGCAGGGCTCGCGGGCCCGGCAAGCTCGACATCGATCAGCGCCGGGATCGGCACGTCGCCGCTTGCGGCAATATCCCCCAGCCACGGCTCAAGCATGGCGGCAAGCTCGGCCTCGGGCACCTGCCGCACCGCCTGCACCCCGTCCAGCCGCGTCAGCGCCCTGACCGCCGCCGCAGCGCGCACGCCGCGCAGATCGGGATTGGGCTCGATCACCTGCACGCTCACCGCCCGCCCCACCCCGGCATTGGCGTTGGCGGCCAGGTTGCGCAGGGCAAGGCCGCCCGAACCGGCGATCACCACCAGCGCCACGAGAATGGCGAGCACCCAGGGAATAGGGCCGGTGAAGCGCGAGGGCGGCAGGATCCGCGGGGCCGCGCGTCGGCGCTGGCGCGCGGGCAGCGCGCCCGCCGTTTCGGCCTCGGTCTCGGGGCCGGCGGGCGGCGGCGGCGGGACACGGCTCATGTCGCACCGCTCCCGATCGGACCGGCGGGCTGGGGCGGATAGCGCAGCGCGCCGGTGGGGTCGAACAACTGGCCCTTGTTGAGGCGCATGATCAGCGATGCCGGCACCTTCTTGAGGAGGTGGACATCATGGGTGGCCACCACCACCGTCGTGCCCACGCGGCTATTGAGCGCCTCGAACAGGCGCAGCAGCTTGAGCGCCATGTCGGGATCGACATTGCCGGTCGGCTCGTCGGCGATCAGCAGCTTGGGCCGCGCGATCACTGCCCGGGCAATCGCCACGCGCTGCTGCTCGCCGCCCGAGAGCGTCGCGGGCACGGCGTGGGTCCGGTGCGACAGGCCCACCCAGTCGAGCATGTCGCCCACCGCCTTGACCACCTTGCTCTCGTCGGTCCCGGCCAGCCGCAGCGGCAGGGCGACATTGTCGAAGGCGGTGAGATAGGGGACGAGCCGGAAGTTCTGGAACACCACTCCGAGCCGCCGGCGCAGGTGCGGCAGGCGGCTTTGCGGCATGGTGACGATGTCCTGCCCGAACATCCGGATCGCCCCGCGCGAGGGGGCCTGGGCAAGGTAGAGCAGCCTGAGCAGGCTGGTCTTCCCGGCACCGCTGGCGCCAGTCAGGAAATAGAAACTGCCGGGGTGCAGCGTGAAGGACAGATTGCTCAACACCTCGGGCTCGGTGCCGTAGCGCAGCCCGACATTGTCGAATTTGACGTGCCCTTCGAGACGATCGCTCATTGCGCCGACCTATCAGGGCCGTCGCCGGGGGGAAAGCGGCAGAACCCGTCCCTTGCACCGCGAAGGCGCATATCGGGCCGCGCAATGTGGAAAACACCGGGTAAATGGGCAACTCGTCGGCGCATCCTCTTGTTTGCGGCCATGCGCGGACTATCACAAAGGCGCAATGATCATCGCCTGCCCAGCCTGTGGCACTCGTTACGCCGTGCCCGACGCCGCGATCGGCAGCGGGGGGCGCACCGTGCGCTGCGCCAAGTGCAGGCATAGCTGGTTCCAGAAGCCGGGCGATCCGGTTGCGGCGGCCCCGGTCGCAGCGCCTGCGCCTGCGCCTGCCCCGCGGCCTATCCCGCAGGCAGCCCCGCCCCAGCCGCGTCCCGCACCGCAAGTGCCCGTGCCGCCCCCCGCGTCCGACCGTGCCGCGCCCGAACCTGTCGCGCCAGACACGGGCGCGCTCGCGAACCGCGCCCTGCGCCGGGCGATGGCAGCGCGCGACGGCACGGCAGGGGCGCCCTCCGCTCCGGCTCCGGCTCCGGCTCCGGTGACTGCGCCTTCGGCACCCCTCATGCGCGGTGAGCCACCCGCCGCCGCCTTTCCCGAACCGCCCTTCGCCGAGGACGTGGGCAGCCATGGCGACGAGGCGGACGAGGACAGCGCCGGTGGCGGCGGCTCGCGCTTCGCATTCCGCGCGCCCTTCACCCGCCCCCGTAACGGCCTGCGGATGTGGACGTTTGCCGCCACGCTCTTCGCGGTGATCGCCGGCGGCACCGCGGTGGCGGTCAATTATTACGGCCCGCCCGAATGGCTGCCGCTCCAGCGCCCGACCTTCGGCATCGGCAAGCCGGGGCTCGCGCTCGATTTCCCCAAGCAGCAGCAGCGCAAGGAAACGCTCGAGAGCGGCGAGACGATCTTCCGCGTGCGCGGCACGATCTCCAATACCGCAGCCGAGAACCTCGATGTGCCCAATCTGCTGGTGGTGTTCAGCGACCGGCGCGAGCGCAATATCGGTGACTGGGTGGTGGTTCCGGCCAAGCGCCGCCTCGCCCCGGGCGAGACCGTGACCGTGACCGAGGCGATCACCAACATCCCGCCCGGCGCGGCGGTGGCCGACCTCGGCTGGGCGCCGCGCTAGACGCGTTTTTCGAGGGCGGTGCGGGAGGCAGCGTTTAGCCCTTGCGCCCTCGCCAACCCCTTGCTAGGGGCGCCCTCCTACCGCGGGGACGGCCCACAGGGCTCCCCCGACAAACCCGAGTGCGGTCGTGGCGGAACTGGTAGACGCGCAACGTTGAGGTCGTTGTGGGCGAAAGCCCGTGGAAGTTCGAGTCTTCTCGACCGCACCAAACAGTCTCTCCTGAAAATCAGAGATAGCCTTCGGGCGCGCCGTGCCGCGAGCGTTGCGCAGTTCTGCGCGCTTTGGCGTTTCTACAGGGGCTGGAGACGCCGGCCTGCGCTGTGTCGATGACGCTGATCCGGTGGTGATCCCTGTCGTCAATCTTTCGGTCGGATCATCGTCCAGAAGCGCGGGCCGCCCGGCACCTTCCATTCGTCGACGATGGCAAAGCCGAGCCGCTGGTAGATGGCGACGTTGCCTTCCTTGGCGGTCTCGAGGCAGGTGTCCACCCCGATCCTATTCGCCTCGGCAATCCCGGCGCGGATCGCGCGGCCACCCCAGCCCTTGCCCTGCGCATCAGGGCGCACGGCGGCATAGCGCAGATAGAGATAGTCCTCGCCCGCCGGGACATGGCGGGAAAGATGCTTACCGACCGTGTCCGCGCGTCCGAGCGCGGTCCCGAAAATCCGCACCATGCGCCACAGTTCGGCCGGGGAGAGCGGATCGTGGTGATGCACCTTGCCGGGCCGCCGCCACAGCGTCACCACCTCGCGCTCCGGCGAGGCGAGGATCATCCCGTGGCGCACATGATCGGCAAAGCGCCACGCGAAGAAGCGCGGCAGGCGGCGGCGCCGGGTTGCGGCATCGGGGAAAATCCATGCGAGCGCGGGATCGTCCTGAAACGCCAGCGCCAGCGTCTCTACCGCCCTGGGGCGCAGGATGGCCGCGCCGTCGATGATTGATTTCGGCTCGGTCATGACGGGAACGGTGCCTGTTTCACGGCGAGGCCGAAGCCCACGCGTGTGGCGAAAGCGAAACGACCGCCCGGAACGGCGCGCGCCTCCTTCTCGAGGCGGCGGATCAATTCGGCCTTGAAGGGCCCGCGCGGGTGCTGGCGCAGCACGCCGGCGACGAAGTCCTTGGGCAGATGAGCGAGCCTGAGGCCAGTCAGATCGACCATCGCGCCATATTGCGTGTAGGCCCCCAGCACCCCGTCGCGCTCCGGCGTGACGCCGATGGTGGTGTGGACGATGATCGCATCGGCGAGGTGATCGCCCACCGCCTCGGGCTCATGCGCATCGCAGGCGCACCGGCGCGCGGCGGCGGCGCTGCGCAGGGTGAAGTCCTCTCCCGCGATATCCTGCATCAGGCCGACAGCATGCAGCAGGCCGCAGATGTGGAGCAACTCCGGATCGGGCTTGTGCCCGTCGATATGCGCAAGCGCGCGCGCGAAGATCGCAGCGCGGTAGCCGTGGCCGAGCAGCGCCGGGCTTTGGGAGAGCACGGCTTCCTCGGCCAGCTTGACGAGCTTGCTGT
>JACCDK010559988.1_pt1 | contig 24643 bp, 20 predicted proteins | sample 7445871 | NCBI WGS metagenome assembly JACCDK01 (sample SAMN15323436, study PRJNA562643) | freshwater metagenome | isolation source: river surface water | place: USA:Blue River Watershed | collected 2017-08-15 | reverse complement strand
CCCGCAGGACACTACTGAGGTTATGTCCGCTTGCCCAACGATAGGAAGCATATGCAAATCCGAAGTCAGGTTCGCGTTGTGTCTTAACCTCATACTCTTCCTCTAGCTCTTCGAGTCTCGCCCATATTGAAGTGATGGAAGCAAGTGCGTTAGCAACATTTTGATGTGGCATCTTTGGCGCATAGCTTTCACTTCCGCGACTCTCATAAATCATCGCTGATACAACTGAGAGCAACTCTGGCGCTGAGAGATCGTTGAGAATTCCTTGTCTAATTGCTTCAGTCAGCAGGAGGTCAGATTCTGCATAGATCTTTGCAAGTATCTTTCCTTGCTCAAGAGGCTTCTCTCCTTCGATATAGCCCAAATGATCGAGAACCCTACAAATGCGATCAAAAGTCTTCGCAATCACATGAGTGCGGCTCTCCACACGCTCACGAAGTCCTTCCGACTCTCGATTAAGTCGTGCGGCGCGCTCTGCAAATCTTGCATGCGTTTCACGATCATTACATGAGTGGCATGCATGCTGGCGCAATGAACGACGCAGATTATCAAGATCACTCTCTAAACGTTGGCGCTGACGATTATCAAAACTCTTCTTGCCATCTCGGCGACTGAGTAATCGCTCAACTTCCTTAATCTCAAGACGAATACTTGCGTATTCATTGAAGTCACCAAGATGACAGACTGCAGACTCGAGCTGTTCAAGGGCTGCTAAGTCATTCTTGCGGATCTGCTTGACCAAACCAACGACAGCGCGGTCGGCTTGGAACTGGGCAAATGATGACTCAAGACTTGTTCGAGCTCGATCACGACCGAACCTGGCAATGAGATTGATAGACATGTTGTATGAAGGTGTAAATGAAGAACGTAGCGGATACGTTCGAGTTGATGCCAAACCTGCTGCGGTAGCAGAGTCGACCGTTGGAGACCAGAGAACGACGGCATTGCCTTCTATATCGATTCCGCGACGGCCAGCACGGCCAGTCAGTTGGGTGTACTCCCCCGGCGTAATTGAGACATGTCCCTCGCCATTCCATTTTGTGAGTTTTTCTAGTACAACAGTTCGTGCGGGCATATTGATGCCAAGTGCCAAGGTTTCTGTCGCAAAGACCGCTTTGACTAATCCTCTCTGAAAAAGATCTTCAACTGCTCCTTTAAAACTGGGTAGCAATCCAGCATGGTGGGCTGCGATTCCACGCTCTAGGGCCATGAGCCATTCTCTGTAACCCAGAACATCGAGATCCTCTTCTGCAATATTCTGCGTATACAACGCTGCAGTTCTCGCGATCTCAATGCGTTCTTCAGTATTGGTAAGTCGGATTCCAGCCTGAAGACATTGCTTAACGGCGGCATCGCAACCTGCGCGCGAAAAGATAAAGGTAATGGCGGGAAGGAGATTTTCGCGCTGAAGCTTTTCAATAACTTCATCACGAGAAAGTCGCAGATCATCAGAGCCATTGCGATCTCTTCTGTCACGCGGTGTTCTAACCCTACGAAGAGCTTGCCTCTCGAGGGCGAGAATCTCAGGATTTACTCTGCCCGGCTCATGAAAGAGATCAATCATGCGCGCTCCGATAAGTACATGTTGATAGAGAGGAATCGGTCGGACCTCACTGACAATTACGTCAGTTGAACCACGAACTTCACCGAGCCACTCACCAAACTCTTCAGCATTACTCACCGTTGCCGAGAGTGAGATGACTTGAACGCTCTCCATGAGGTGAATCAGTACCTCCTCCCAGACAGCGCCTCGGAATTTATCGGCCAAATAGTGCACTTCATCCATCACGACTGCGCCGAGATTGAGCAGTGTCGAAGAGTTTGCATAGAGCATATTTCTAAGGACCTCGGTGGTCATCACCATGATCTCTGCATCAGAGTTGATATTTGTATCGCCCGTGAGAAGACCTACTCGATCTTCACCGAATCGCTCTACAAACTCATGAAATTTCTGATTGGACAGTGCCTTAATGGGAGTTGTGTAGAAACACTTCTTTCCTCGAGCTAAAGAGGCAAATGCTGCGAATTCACCGACAACTGTCTTGCCCGCGCCAGTTGGAGCGGCAACGAGAACACTTCTACCTTCTTCTACCGCTTGACATCCCGCTATCTGAAAGTCGTCAAAGCCGAATTCAAATTGGGCAATAAAATCTTGAGTAAGTGGATGTGCATTTCTTCTCTTGGCAGCAGCGAATCGCTCTGCGGGAGTACCTATAGAGTCCATGTCAGGCCGGCTCCCTTAATACATTCAGCAGAGAGAGGCGCAGCCCCAATACGCTCACCGTCGGCATATGCCACAGCATCTGCACTGATACTAACCTTCGATGCCCTCAAGGATCGCACCTTAGGATGTGAGATGTGCGAGCCTGAATAAACTTGAGGAAAGACTTTAAGAAATTCGACTTTGCTGACAGGCTCAAGTATGACAACATCAAAAAGTCCATCGTGTAATTGAGCCTGAGGGCAGATATTCATCCCTCCCCCATATGACCTTCCATTGCCAACTGCAACCAACATTGCCTCAGTTGTAATGAGCTGACCGTCTACGGTGATCTGGTATTCAATCGGTTTAAATCGCGCCAGTTCAAGTGCAATCGCCACGTTATAGCGTGAGGGACCCTTGGGCCATGAGATTGCATTGGCTCTTTCATTGACCACAGAATCAAACCCCGTCGAGAGAATCGCGGCAAACCATTCATTGTCCACGATTCCAAGGTCTACTTCACGCGCTTTCGTTGAAGTAATCTCCTCCAATAAAGCTTCGATGTGTTCTAGTGACCATCCAAGAGTGCGCACGAAATCATTTCCTGTTCCCGCAGGGATAATCGCAAATGGAACTCTTGCAGGAACAACGGTCTGAAGGACTAGATGAGCTAAACCATCACCACCGACGGCGATTACACCCTGAAGATTATCTGCATACTTGCCAATATTCTCTTTCAGCAATACTGACAGTGCGACAGCGCTCGGTGCTGTAAGGACTTCATATTCGATCCCACGTTGATGAAGGAAGATAGTCACCTTCGGAGCTATTCGCTCACCCTTTCCATTTCCGGATGTTGGGTTCACCGCGACCAGCCACATGGTTCACACTTTAGACGATATCTGCCTCATCTATCGGTTTCGCCTCTTCGATGGCACCCGATGAAGTGATTCGGCCATTGTCATCGACAATCTTGCCATCACGCTTAGCGCGACGTCGGTCATTGAGGATGGCAATTCCAGCAGCTGCCAGATAGAGGCCAATGAGAGGAATGGTCAGGATCAAGAGCGAGAGTGGATCACCGCTAGGTGAGAAGCTTGCTACAAAAAGTGCAATACCAAATACCCAGCCACGCCATTGTTTCAAAATTGTCTTTCCTGCAAGGAAGCCCATTAAGTTGAAGGTGACTAAGAAGACCGGAAGCTCAAAAGCAATTCCAAAAACGAGAATAATTCGAAGAACGAACTCCAGATATGCGTCGAAGTAGACGAGGTTGGCTAGCGAGTCAGGAGTTAACTTGAGCAAGAACTTGATTGCAGCCGGAAGAGTGAGATAGCCAAGAGTCGCGCCAGCTGCAAAGAATGGAGTGGCAGCTGCAATGAAGGCAACGCTATAGCGGCGCTCTTTGCGATGAAGAGCGGGAGCTATGAAAGCCCATAACTGATACAACCAGAATGGTGCAGTGACGATAATGCCAGAGAGGGCAGCGACTTTCAGTTGAAGATCAAGAGGACCAAGAATTCCTTGGACCGTTAAGATGCCGCACTTTTGCGCACCGTCAACTTTCGCACTATCTAGATCACAGACAGGTGCAGCCAGAGTGTCGATGATGGTGGTGTAAAAATAGAAGCCAAGGATTGAGCCAATCAGGATGGCTACTGCTGACTTGAAGACTCTACGGCGCAGCTCGCGCAAGTGATCCATGAGCGGCATGCGACCATCTTTTTTGGTCGCCATGAGAGATTACTTCTCTACTGTGCCGTCATTCTTTGGAGACTCTTCAACGTCATCGTTCTTCATCTCTTTCATCTCGCTCTTGAAGATACGAAGTGAGCGACCAAGTGAACGTGATGCTTCGGGAAGCTTCTTGGCTCCGAAGAGGACAATCACAATTAGTCCTATAAAGATGAGATGAGAGTTCTGCCTCAACATGATCTGGCTCCTTGTAGTCTATTAACGCCTTGGTGACGAGCTTTCACCTCGTCTTCACGGATAAACCGTATCGCACTATCTGCCCTCAGGAGCTATAAAGGCTGAGGATTTTTCTAGCTCTGCAAGCAATCTCGGGACGTAGCTCCTTGGGGGCAATAAGCTCCAACTCCCCACCTGAAGCGATTAGGACCCGTAGAAGCCACTCGCTATTGAAGAAGGTCGAGATAATCGATTCTCCTCGGTACTCCCCTTTGAGGATCTCCCTATATCTACGCGCCCCTGCCCGTACCTTCACTTCAAGTACAGAAGGCGAAAGTGCATCTAGCCCTTGATGTGTTGCGTGCACTCTCTGTACCTCTGACTCTCCAATGATCTCAATCCTGTCGAGTCGGAAAGTCCTATACCCCGATGCAGTAAAGCAGTAAGCATTGAGATAGAGCTGTCCTGATTCTTCTATAACTTCTAGGGGATCAACCACCCGCTCTTGCGCCGTGTCAGATAAAACCCCCGTGTATGAAATTTTCAGCGCACTCCGTCTATCTATAGCCTTACTAAGTGCTGAAATAGTTTGATCCGTGAGATCTGGTTCTAGAGCAACTCGCTCTGTCACACCACTGCGCAATTCTGAAGTTAGCTCGGCAATCGCCTCCAGGGCTTGGCGGTCCTCCTGAGGAGTCCGGTCTTTCAATAACTGAAGGCCAATATAGAGCGCTGCAATCTCTTCAGTGGTCAGTGCCCGAGGAAGATTGAGTGGATCATGATTGTTGATGGTGACATAACCTGAATCGAAGAAGACTTCAATCAACTCATACGGTGTGTATCCAGGAAGACCGCACATTGAAAGGTTAGAGAGCTCTTTCACCATCTCTTTTTCAGAGACTCCAAACTCTACAGCGAGTTCAGCAATCGAAATATGTGAGTGGGTTGATAAGTAAGGTACTAAATCGAGAAGGCGCGAAACCTCCATTAAAGGCGCACTGAGATTACCCATGGATATTCACCGCCGCAGAAAGCTTGTTCACGAGTGAATTAACAGCACCCTTTGGAGAGAGAAGGCGGGCGGAATCTGCATTCCAGAGCACATCTTGAATCAGGTCATCTTCATCAAAGAAGGGATAACGCCATACTTGCCACTGACCTTCAATGCGAAGGAGCTCACCCCGAGAGCGAATATTCTGAGAGCTGCCATCTAGAATCGCTACTTCGGCATATTGAACGGCGGGAGAATGACTCTCGTCATTCGAAAGCGCTTTCTCATCAATGACGTAGGCATCGTGAGGCCCCATGATTGTGATTGATGTGGATATTCGATCTACACGAAAGGTCCTGAGCTCATTTTTCTCATCTTCGTAAGCTAGAAGATACCAATAACCTTTGCTCCTGGAGAGTCTGTAAGGGCAAACAGTACGGACCTTCTCTGAGAGATCGGCAGAAATATAGGAAAAGGAAACTTTCTGCAGATTATTCAGGGCTGTGATGATGTCAGCGACCTGTTCTGGTGGCTGGGCTATGAGTAATAGTTGGGAGCCAATAGCTTCAGTATCACTATCGATTCCTAGTGACTTAAGTTTTCGAAGTGCAATTTGAGCACTCTCTCCTAGTGTTGCCTCTTGCCATACTTGCGATGCTTGCGATAGCAGCATGAGCTTTAGTGGTGTCAGGTTCTTGAGTTGGAGCTCGTACTTATCGCGCTTAATTCGATAGCCTGGTTCATCTTCAAAGAGAGGGTCAAAACTTCCCACCTCGATATCGATGCCTAGCGTGCGTAGATCATCCTTATCTCGTTCGAACATACGATCACGTGCGACTTGATCGCCCTCGTAACCGGCTACAGTTCTAAAGATTTCTGATTTGGTCAAGTACCGCTTCGTAGCCAAGAGGGCAATAGTGAGGTTAACGAGCCTCTCACTCTTCTGCGACACCGTATGCACCCTTTGCCGGACGACGACGTCGTGCGAGCACCTCAACACCCGGCGCCATTCTCCGACTTTGAATTAGAAAACCCGTATGTCCGATCATTCTCTGCTGGGGTCTAACGGCAAGTCCCTCATGATGCCAACCGCGCACCATTGTCTCTGAGCTCTCAGGTTCGGTGAAACGACCATCACTCTTGAGAGCCTCTGCTGTCGCTGAGAGTTGAGTGGTCGTTGCAACATATGCCAGGAATACACCACCTGGTCTTAGAACTTCTGCAGCCATTGCCACACACTCCCACGGCGCAAGCATGTCGAGAACGACGCGATCAAAGGGTTCGTTATAGCTCTGATCTTGAACTGATCCAACATCTAACTTCCAATTATCTGGCATCTGCCCGAAGTAATTGGAAACATTCTCTGAAGCATTCTTAGCGAAATCTTCTCTTCGTTCAACGCTTCGTACAAATCCTCGATCTCCCACTGCACGTAGCAGTGAGAGCGTGAGAGCACCACTTCCAACTCCCGCTTCAAGTACTCGAGCCCCCGGATAGATATCTGCGACACCCATAATCATCGCTGCATCTTTTGGATAGACAATGGTTGCACCTCGCGGCATTGAGAGAACATAATCGGCGAGTAGTGGGATGAATGCAGTGAACTTTAATCCGGCAGTAGTACTGACAACTGAACCCTCAGGTAGTCCAATTAACTCATCGTGAACGATCCAACCTTTATGGGTATGCCACTCCTTCCCAGGGGTAATGGTGAAGCTATAGAGCTTGCCCTTTGGGTCGGTAAGTTGAATGCGATCTCCAGCCTTAAAGTAGCCACGGCCAGAAAATTGAGATGAGTCAGACACGAGCCGTATCTTAGGTGAGATAACTGCCAATTCGTGGTCATTAGAGGGTTTAAGGTCATCTCATGGAGTCATCACCGTCAAAGCTACGTCTCTCCCCCAGTCGCCTCAATGACTTCACAAATTGTCCTCAGCTCTATAAGTACCGCGCCATACTGAACTTGCCAGAGAAGATCAGCCTCGATGCTGAGCGCGGAAAGTTAGTTCACTCAATTCTTGAAGACCTCTTTGAACTTCCAAGAGATAAACGCTCCCCTCAGAGTGCATTGGATCTTATGCCGACGAAGTGGCGTGAGCACTTGGAAGGTAAGCCTGAATTGCTCGAGCTCATCACGGATGAGAAAGAGTGGCTTGATCGCGTACAGGCTCTTCTCACTACTTACTTCGAGTTGGAGAATCCCACAACTTTTGATGCAACATATCGCGAGCTTCACTTAGAGCGAGATATCAGCGAGGAGATGTATCTACACGGCTATGTAGATCGCTTGGACATTGCACCAACCGGTGAGGTTCGCATCGTTGATTACAAAACAGGTAAGTCGCCGAAGCCGGGCTGGGAAGAAAAGGCGCTATTTCAACTGCGTATCTATGCTCTTCTCTATTGGCGCAATGAAGGTCAAATTCCGAAGTTACTGCAGCTTATTTATTTGGGAGATAGCAGTATCGTTCGAAGCAATCCAACAGAGAAAGAGCTTCTCGCCACCGAGCGCATCTTGAGGAATATTGGAGATGAGATACTCACTGCAATTGAAAGTGATCACTTTCCAACGAAGAAATCTCGCCTCTGTGACTGGTGCTCATTTAAGGAGATATGCCCAGCCTTTAACTAGTTCTTGCTCTTAAATAGCTTTGAAGTTAATTGGCGTTAAAGTATTTTGCCTCAGGATGATGGACGATGATCGCCGAAGTCGATTGTTCCGGATGAAGTTGGAACTCCTCAGAGAGTTCCACACCTATGCGTCCTGGCTCCAATAATTCGCAGAGTTGAGTCTGTTGCTCGATATCAGGACATGCGGGATAACCGAATGAATATCGAGAGCCGCGGTAACCCTGATCAAGAATGCCCTGTAAATCGGGTGCGTCTAAGTTTCTGACCGCAAACTCCTCACGCACTCGCGCGTGCCAATGCTCTGCAAGGGCCTCCGTTAACTGAACAGATAAACCGTGAAGCTCAAGATATTCGCGGTATTCATTTGCAGCAAAGAGCTCGTTGGCCGCCTTGCTCACTGTATTTCCCATCGTTACTACATGAAATGCAACGACATCTGTCTTACCGGAATCCTTTGAAGCAAAGAAGTCTGCAATGCAAAGACGGCGGTCACGTCGCTGGCGAGGAAATGAAAAACGAAGACGCTCTTTGCCTTTATCAGGGCCATCATGATGCAAAATGATGAGATCATTGCCCTCACTTACACATGGGAAGTAGCCGTAAACAACCGCTGCTTCTAGCAAGCTCTTAGATTGAACTTCATTCAGTAGAGCGCGAAGTCGAGGACGCCCCTCCTTCTCAACCATCTTCTCGTACTCACCACGAGCGCCTTTGAGACCCCACTGGCCAACGAAGAGCGCACGCTCATCGAGCATTCCAACGTAATCTGCAAGTGGGATTCCCTTGACGATTCGAGAACCAAAAAATGGTGGGGTTGGAATATCTATATCAATTGCAACATCGCTGCGAGTCGTGTCCTCAGTAGTAATCTCTGGATTCTTAGCTACCGCCTTCACGCGTCGTTCGCGAAGTTCTGGAAGTGCAGCACCTGGTTCCCCACGCTTTACCGCCATGATTGCATCCATCAAACGCAAACCTTCAAAAGCATCGCGGGCGTAACGCACTTCTCCAGGAAAGGTCGAAGCGAGATCTTGTTCAACGAACGCTCTAGTCAAGGCAGCGCCACCCAGGACGATCGGCCATTTCTGATCGAGTCCGCGAGCCGTGATTTCTTCGAGATTTTCTTTCATAACAACAGTTGATTTAACGAGCAATCCACTCATTCCGACAGCATCCACATCATTTTCGAGTGCAGCATCGATAATCTGATTCACGGTCTGCTTAATGCCGATATTGACCACGCGATAACCATTATTGGACAAGATGATATCGACAAGGTTCTTTCCGATATCGTGAACATCACCCTTGACTGTGGCCAGAAGCATCGTGCCTCGACCGCCCTCATCACTCTTCTCCATATGTGGCTCAAGGTATGCAACAGCACTTTTCATTACCTCTGCACTCTGCAGAACGAATGGAAGCTGCATCTCACCCTTGCCGAAGAGCTCGCCCACTACCTTCATGCCTTCAAGGAGATGGTCGTTGATGATTGCTAAAGGCTTCATGCCCTGCCCCATCGCTTCATCAAGGTCCTCATTAAGACCTACCTTTTCCCCATCGATGATGCGGCGCTGTAGGCGCTGATCCAATGGAAGCGCTGCAAGTTCAGCAGCACGGGTCAGTCGTGATGTTGCGAGTTCAACTCCTTCGAAGAGTTGTAAAAATTCTTGCAAAGGATCGTATGTGCAGTTTTCGCCATCGAATGTGCGGCGGTCATAGATGAGATCGAGAGCCACCTCTCGTTGACGAGGTTCAATTCTTGCCATCGGCATAATCTTTGAAGGATGAACAATCGCAGAGGTCAAACCAACTTCTGCGCATTCATGAAGAAAGACCGAATTGAGTACTACGCGAGCAGCTGGATTGAGCCCAAAGGAAACGTTGCTCACACCCAAGGTAGTCTGCACCTCTGGGAATTCAATCTTGAGAGCCCTGATTGCCTCGATAGTCTCTAAGCCATCTCTTCGAGTCTCTTCTTGACCCGTTGCAATGGGAAATGTGAGGGTATCAATCATGATGTCGCCTACATTCAGGCCCCAATTTTCAGTTAAATCAACAATCAATCTCCGTGCGACTCGCAGTTTCCACTCTGCTGTGCGCGCCTGACCTTCTTCATCGATAGTGAGAGCCACAACTGCTGCGCCATGCTCTTTCACTAAAGGCATAATTCGTGCGAAGCGAGAATCTGGACCGTCGCCATCTTCATAGTTAACAGAGTTAATGATGCTGCGCCCACCGAGTGCTTCGAGTCCGGCTTTTATGACTGCAGGCTCAGTTGAGTCCAACATGATCGGAAGAGTCGATGAGGTTGCAAAGCGCGATGCAATCTCAAACATATCGCGCGCACCATCGCGACCAACATAATCAACAGAGAGATCGAGAATATGCGCACCATCGCGAATTTGATCTCGGGCAATCTCGACACATGTCTGCCAATCTTCTGCGATAAGCGCCTCACGGAAAGCTTTCGAGCCGTTAGCGTTTGTGCGCTCACCAATGGCTAGGTATGTGAGATCTTGCTGAAGTGGAACTGCCTGATACAGGGATGAAACAGAAGGCTCTGGCTTGATAGTGCGCTGTACAACTGCCCTTCCCTTCATACGATTGACGACGGCACCGAGATGTTCGGGAGTCGTACCGCAGCAGCCACCAATCATCGATAGGCCGTAATCATTGGCGAATCCAGATAGGGCATCAGCAAGTTCTTCTGGGCCAAGCGGGTAGGTAGCGCCGTTTGGACCAAGTACAGGCAAACCTGCATTAGGCATGACAGAAATCGCCACCTGAGAATTCTTCGATAGGTAGCGAAGATGTTCAGACATTTCCGCAGGCCCAGTAGCGCAGTTGAGTCCAATGAGGTCGATATCTAGATTCTCAAGAGCTGTCAGAGCTGCGCCGATTTCAGAACCAAGAAGCATTGTTCCTGTGGTCTCTACAGTAACTTGAGCAATAAGTACTACATCTCGCTCGCATTGTGCGATGACATCACGAGCTCCATTGACCGCAGCTTTAGCTTGCAATAAGTCCTGGGTTGTCTCGATCAGTAGAGCATCACATCCTGCATCAACAAGACCTTGTGATGCGGTTGCATAGGCCTCACGCAACTTCTCATAGGTTGTGTGGCCAAGGGTGGGAAGCTTTGTACCTGGACCGAGTGAACCGAGAACGAAGCGAGGATGATCCGGAGTAGAAAATGCATCGGCGCTCTGCCGAGCTATCTCTCCCCCAGCTTTAGCCAGCTCGTAGATGCGATCTTCAATTCCATATTCAGCCAAGTTCGCCCAGTTAGCTCCGAATGTATTGGTCTCAATTGCATCGACGCCGACCGATAAATAGGCCTCATGAACGGAGCGAACGATGTCGGGGCGAGTGACATTAAGGATCTCGTTACAGCCCTCGTGCTGTTGAAAATCCTCAAGTGTGGGATTGGCAGCTTGAAGCATCGTTCCCATAGCGCCATCTGCAATCACGGCTCGAGTCGACATTGCCTTACGTAGAGCTCCATCGCGCTTGCGTGTACTGCGCATTGAGCTCGTCATGGGGCAAAGGTTACCGTAAGGTGTCGCTCGTGGAGATTTATCGCATTCCTAGACTTCGAGACCCAATCATGATTCTCGCTTTTGGCGGTTGGAGTGATGCAGGAGAGGCGTCAACAGGTGTCATTACCCACCTTCTCTCATCAATGGAGAGCAACGGGACATCACGCGGTGAACTCATTGCAGAGATTAACTCTGAGGATTACTACGATTATCAAGTAAATCGTCCATTGATTCTGATTAATGAGTCCTCTGTGAGATCACTTACCTGGCCGGGCCTTCAAGTTTTTGCTCTGCCGTATCCTGAAGGTGAGCGCGATTTTCTTCTTGTTCGAGGCGTTGAGCCCTCTATGCGATGGCGCTCATTTGCCGAAGAACTCCTTGATTTTGCTGACGATTGTGAGGTTTCATCCGTCATCTCCATTGGAGCAATGCTCGCCGACACTCCGCACACTCGAGCCATCCCCGTATCGGGCACAGGTGCTCATCCTGATATCGCAGCAAAGCTTGGTATGGAGATCAGCAGATATGAGGGGCCAACGGGAATTCTTGCCGTCATTGGTGAAGGTTGTGTTCGTCGAGATATTGATGCCATAGCTCTATGGGCTGCTATTCCCCACTATGCAAATGGCGCACCATCTCCTAAGGCAACGTTGGCCCTTATTAATGCGCTCGAAGATTTTCTCTCCATCTCTCTGCCGCTGGCATCCCTTCCTCGAGAGGCAACTGAATGGGAAGAAGCTGTAAATCAGATGGTCAGCGAGGATTCAGATATTGAGGAATACATTAAGAGTTTGGAAGAGAGTAAGGATCAATCAGATATCTCGGCAGATAACGGAGAAGAGCTTGCTCGAGAGGTTGAGCGTTTTCTTCGCAGGCAAAGTGCCCGCGATGGTGAGTCAGAGAGCTAAGCCAAGTAGAGCATCGAGAAAACGTGAGAGCTCGCCCGCTTCTCCGCCTTCTTCACCAGATTCTGTGGCAACAATCCATCTCTCTAGCTCGCGAAGCGATCGTGTGGTGTCGAGATTATCTGCCTGAGAAGAAATTATTGAAGCGATAACTCTTGCTGTTGGGGCAACGTCAACTCGCGAGAGGGCGCTGCGTAATCTTTCAATCCATGCAGATGCCTCATCAAAGAATGAGTTCTCCCACATTCGATCAGCACCGTAGCTTCCATTCATCAAAGCCCATCGAATTGCCATCGGGTCGACGCCGTCTTCGATAAGTTTGGAGACAAAGATGAGGTTACCGAGTGACTTACTCATCTTCTCTCCATCAAGACCAATCATGCCTGCATGAACATAGTGGCTAGCAAACTCACGTCCTGTTGCAACTGCAACCTGCGTAGCCGACATCTCATGATGAGGGAAGATCAGATCGCTTCCTCCTCCTTGGATGTCAATGCATGTTGAAGAATGTTCTTCTGGCTTAAGGTATGCAAGAGCAATTGCAGAGCATTCGATATGCCAACCTGGGCGACCCTCTCCGAAAGGAGAATTCCATGAAGGTTCTCCCTCTCTCTTGCCTAACCACAGAAGAGCATCAAGGGGATCTCTCTTTCCCAGACGATCAGGATCTCCTCCGCGCTGGGCAAAGATGCGCGACATCTCTTCCTCACTCAAATGACTGCGTGAGCCAAAGTGTGTGTCTGAGCGGATAGAAAAGTAGAGATCATTCTCAATGGAATACGTTGAACCTTTACTCTCCAGAAGTGAGATTGCATCGATGATTAATGGCATTGCTTCAACAACCCCGATGTAGTGATCGGGCGGAATGATATGGAGATTGACCATATCTCCACGGAAAAGATTGATTTGAGATTGAGCTAGTTCGCGCCAGTCCTGTCCATCTCTCTGGGCGCGTTCGAGCAAGGGATCGTCGACATCGGTGATGTTTTGAACAAAACGAACCTGTGCACCTGTCGCAAGAAGATATCTATGTGCTAAATCGAATGCGAGATATGTCGCTGCATGACCCAGATGAGTTGCATCATATGGGGTTATTCCACAGACGTAGAGTCGATAGAGACTCTTAACTTCCAGTGGTCTCTTACAAGCCGAGGCAGTGTCAAAGAGAGACAGTGGCGGAAAGCGATATTGAGAGCCAACCTCGGGAATATCAAGAGATGCCCACGAATTCATGGAGCAACAGTAATGCTTACTCGACTAAAACGGAGGCCAAGGAACGCTCGGCCAATCAGGGTTAGGCAATGGAAATTTCTTCTCCACTAGAAGTCGGTTTACTCGAGACAAGAGGGCGTCATACTCCTCTTTATTGATCAACTGAGGAATCTCCTCGATTGAGTGAGTGCGCAAGCGCTCCTTTAGTGCCCGTAATAAGCCCATCTCGCGATCATCGAGTGGAGAGTCGGCCCACTGCCAAAGAACTGTCCGAAGCTTATCTTCGTGGTGGAAGGTAACTCCGTGATCACAAACTTTGAGCTCTCCCCCTGGCCGCACGAGCAGATGACCTATTTTGCGGTCGGTATTGTTGATAATCGCATCAAAAAGAGCGAGAGCTCGAAGTTCAGCTCTATCTTCTCTGAAATACGATGCGAGATCTATCTCTTCGTCAATCTCAATCCACTCTTGAACCATCCCGAATCCAAATGGACCATCCCGAAGAATCGTTATGGGCACGCAATGGAAGCCAGCGGCTTCGCTAATCAAGTATGCGGCTCGCTCTCGTGAAGCGAGATTGCCACTTTCGAAATCCCAGAGAGGTCGTTCACCCGACACCGGTTTATAGATTGCTTTCACCTTCTCGTTTGCATCAGATATCTCAACAAAGAGCGTTGCATTCGATGCATCAACCAATCTTCCTTCAACCGCTATTTCACCCTGCGAAAGGATTGTGAGAAGTTGCGCACTCATCGTCTATACCCATTAGCTCGTGCACAAATATGGCCCGAAGGGTTAATGGGAAAACCACAGAAGGGGCATTGAGCTCGACCAGCACTGAGGATGAGTTCACTCCGAGCCGAAAAGGTGAGTGCCTGAGCGACCGTAATGAATAGGCGAACTACCTCGACATCGTCATCATCAAGAAGATCATCTTCTTCATCTGAGTTTTGATTGAGTTCACGCAAATCCAGTTGAATCTTTTCAGATTGACTGTCATAAAAAATTGCCATAGAACCCACGCGAAATTCATCCTCGATTGGAGTATCTAGAGGAAGAGAATCTTTCTCCTTAGAAATGTGGGAAAGCAGTGGATTCGACGCCTTTATCTCCTTCACCATCTCACGGAGCCGTTCTGCCAGAACAGCCACCTGTGATTTCTCCAGTGAAAATGAGAGCACGGTATTGGATGATCGAAGTTGAATATAGAACGTGCGCTCTCCGGGAAGTCCGACTGTTCCAACAGTGAACCTATCGAGTGAATCAAAGGATCGAATCATCGCTTACCGACAACTGATGCTAGATCTGAATAACTGTTTAGAGTTACCAAAGATTGTGAGTTGAGATTTCCCTTGAGGACTGTGAAGCTGGCTGGCCCGATTTCAATCCTTTGAAATGAATCAAGGTGCATCTCGAGATAGTGAGCTGCAATTACCTTGATGAGATCAGAGTGCGTGATGACCAAATGAACATCGCTCTTTCTTGTTGCCAGCAGCTCATCGACCGCGCTGACTGCACGTTTCTGAGCCGCTTTAATGCTCTCTCCTCCTGGAAACTTCACTTTTGAAGGCTCTTCTTGAATGCTCTTCCACATCGGATTCCTGCGCAAAGTTGCAAGGGATCCATTACTCCAATCGCCATAATCAACTTCATTAAATCTCTCTTCCACCTGAAGAGATGAGATGGTTGAAGAATTCCTCGAGGCAAGCCACGGATCAATAGTTAACTGGCAACGTTGCATGGGGCTGATGTGAAGGTGATCGATATGTCCCCTGCCCAATCTATCCACGAGTTCTTTTGCTTGAAGGAGGCCAGTAGCAGAAAGATGGACTCCAGGAGTGCGACCGGCGAGCAGATTCTTTTCATTGGCAATGGAGTGAGCATGGCGGAGAAAAATCACTGTGGACACTCTTTCGCCCTGCCTTCCTCTTGATAGAAAGCCCGCCGACACGAGCGGGCACGAAGGCTAGGTTATCGGAGTTATAAGAGTGTGGCTTGCTAACCTCGCGCCCATGGAGATGACCGATGGAGATTCGTAGAGCTGGTAAGAGTGGACTCTCGCTCTCTCGACTTGGTCTAGGAACGATGACATGGGGACGAGATACCGATACCCATGAAGCAGCGGATCAAACTCGTGCCTTTATTGAAGCAGGTGGAAACTTCTTTGACACCTCTCCGATCTATGGTGATGGAGATAGTGAGCGCGTAGTCGGCGGAATGATTGGTACTTTCTTCGAACGCGAAGATGTCGTAATTGCAACCAAGGCTGGAATACAACTGATTGATGGCCAACGCGTGATCAACAATACCCGCGCCAGTCTTATCAATGAATTGGATAAGTCACTTTCCAGATTGGGTAGTGATTACGTTGACATTTGGCAGATCCATAATTGGGATCCTCGCACTCCATTGGAGGACACACTCTCTGCCCTCGACTATGCCTATACAAGCGGCAAAGCCCGTTATGTTGGAATATCAAACTTCTCAGGCTGGCAGTGCGCGCGCACTGCAACTCTTCAAGAACTTCACTCAATGAAAGCTCCAATTGTGACCTTTCAAAATGAGTACTCACTTCTCAATAGAGGCGTTGAACGAGAAATATTGCCGGCAGCCGATGAGATGAATATTGGTTTTCTCGCATGGGCTCCGCTTGGGCGTGGCGTGTTAACGGGCAAATATCGAAAAGGCATACCAAGTGATTCTCGTGCTGCAGCCCCGCACTTCATGAAACATGTTCAGCCCTATCTTGGTGAAGAGAGTGCTCGGATTGTCGAAGCTGTCGGTGTTGCAGCTGAAGGTCTTGGCTTTGCACCCCTTGAAGTTGCTCTGGCGTGGGTTCGTGATAATCCACTAGTGACATCATCAATCGTCGGTGCACGAACCGGCGCTCAGTTGCGTGGCATCCTTAAGTCAGAGGAGATCACACTGCCTGCAGCCATTAGAGAAGTATTGGATGAGGTCTCAGCAGTTTTCTAAGAAGTTCTTCATCGCTTTGACTCCGAAGTGAAGTGATTCAACAGGAACTCGCTCATCTACGCCATGGAATAAGGCCATGAAATCAAGATCAGCCGGAAGTCTAAGTGGGCCAAAACCATAACCAACTATGCCAAGCTCAGAGAGAGCTTTATTATCTGTTCCACCGCTCATCAAGTATGGAACGGGAATTCCTTCAGGGTCCTCACTCAAGATTGCAGCACACATCGCATCTACGAGGGGTCCTGTGAAATCAACCTCGAGGGCGATATCGCGTGTAATTGTCTCAACTCGAATATCTGGGCCCACGATCTCTCGAATCGTTGCGTTAAATTCGTCTTCATAACCTGGTAGGAAACGTCCATCGATGACGGCACTTGCAGAACCTGGGATCACATTGGCTTTATAGCCAGCTTCTAACATCGTTGGATTTGCAGTGTTTTGAAGAGTTGCGCCGATCATTCGAGCAGTCGGCCCAATCTCCTTGAGTAGCGGTCGTAAATCGCTTTCATCATATGGCTTGCCTGTTGCATCTGCCACTCTCTTAAAGAGGGCTTTGACAGTTTCTGTGTAGCGCTGAGGCCACTCATAGTTTCCTACCTTTGCAACCGCTTCAGATAGCGCTGTGAGTGCATTTTCATCATTCATCATTGAGCCGTGACCCGCGCGTCCATCTGCGATCAATTTCAACCAATGAATTCCCTTTTGCGCAGCTTCAATGAAGTAGAGACGCTTTCCATCTGCAACCGTGACGGAGAATCCGCCCACCTCTGAGACTGCCTCTGAACATCCAGCAAAGACTTCAGGATGATTTGCTGTCATATAGCGAGAGCCAAAATTGCTTCCCGCCTCTTCATCTGCGAAGAAGGCAAGGACGATGGTGCGCGGTGGCTTATAACCGGTGCGAGCCCAGTGTCGGACAATTGCGAGCATCATTGCATCGACATTTTTCATATCAACTGCTCCGCGGCCCCAGACCATGCCGTCCTTGATCACACCAGAGAACGGATCAACGCTCCAATCATCTGCATTCGCAGGTACTACATCGAGGTGGCCATGGAGTACTAGTCCTGGACGAGAAGTATCCGCGCCCTCAATACGCGCGATAACGTTGCAGCGATTTGGAGCAGCTTCATAGATTCGTGACTCGATGCCGACCTCAGCAAGGCTTGCTACGACATACTCAGCGACAGCTTTCTCATCTCCCTTGCCATCTCCGAAATTGACGGAAGGGATTCGGATGAGATCTTGGCAGATAGAGATTGCTTCATTCTGCAGATCCTGGAGCTCTGTAAGTGATGTAGAAGTCATGGCGCCATTCTCCCCCAGACGGGGGCGATATGACAGCTTTTGCGTCACCGCCCTCAAATTGCTATCTTTGCCCCGTAATTCATCCCCAAGAATTCAATCTCTTGTGGGAACACTCGTCCGGGTGGCGGAATTGGCAGACGCGCTAGCTTGAGGTGCTAGTTCTCGCAAGGGATTAGGGGTTCAAGTCCCCTTTCGGACACAGATGAGGATGGCTATGGATCAGGCCGAGAGCAGCAAGCAAGAGCTCGCAAGAGCGCTGACTCTTATTAGATTGATTCCAGATTACCCAGCCCCCGGAGTTCTCTTTCAGGACATTACTCCCTTGTTAGGCGATGGCAAGGCCTTCTCAGCTGTCATAGATTCGATGGCAGCGTCTGTCGGTGAGATCGATATCGTCGCAGGTGTTGAGGCGCGTGGTTTCATTTTGGGCGCCCCGCTAGCACGTCAACTCGGTCTAGGTTTTGTCCCTATTCGCAAGAAGGGCAAACTCCCCCACACAACAATTAGCAGGCAGTATGGTCTCGAATATGGCGATGATGAGATTGAAGTTCATTCGGATTCCTTTAATGAACACTCAAGAGTGCTCTTAGTCGATGACGTTCTTGCAACAGGAGGGACGTTGAGTGCGGCCATTGATTTAGTTGCTGAAGCAGGTGCTCGCGTTGTTGAGATTTCACTCCTGAGTGAAATACGTGCACTTGGTGGAAGAGCGATGATCACTGAAAGACATCCTTCGATTGCTATTCATACATTGATCTCATGAGCTCAGCAACGCCGCGAATACCTCAGATTCAAGCCCTCAGAGCACTTGCTGCTGGCCTGGTCCTTATCTACCACGCACATTTAATTCCTGGTGGCTATATAGGTGTGGACATTTTCTATGTGATCTCTGGATTTCTGATTACAGGGCTTCTACTCCGTGAAGTAACAGAGAGCCAGGGAATTCGACTTCTAGATTTCTACGCTCGACGATTCAAGCGCTTACTTCCTTCATCATTTATTGTCATCGCGGTCACAGGACTTCTTGGCTGGATGCTTTTGCCAGCTTCAACACGTCAGGTATTTGGCAAGGATCTGATTGCTGCTTCAACCTATGTTTCCAACTTCCTCTTTGCGCTCTGGAATAACGACTACCAGAATCTCGAATCAACACCATCTCCCTTCATCCATTTCTGGTCACTGGCAGTGGAAGAGCAGTTCTATCTCTTCTGGCCCTTTGTCATCTTGATTCTGTACAAGATTGGAAAGCGTCGAGGCGTCCTGATTGGAATGGCAGCAATTGCCGCGAGCTCATTTATCTTCTCGCTCTATCTCACCAACAAGTCGCCAATCTGGTCCTTCTATATATTGCCCACACGAGCTTGGGAGCTTGCACTCGGCGGCTTACTCATCTTCACTCCAACGCTACTGCGTGGCAGGACTCAGCTTGCTCTTCTTGCAGTGATCGCGCTGATATATGGATCTTTTGCCTACGATGATCAAACTGCGTTCCCAGGAACAGCCGCGCTGATTCCAGTGCTTGCAACAGCCGCGCTGATTGCAACTACCTCCCACTGGCCGCCATTTTTGCAAATAGTTTCCAATTGGAGATTTACGCAATGGGTGGGGGCAATCTCTTATCCGCTCTATTTATGGCATTGGCCAATTCTTGTGCTCCCAGCTCTCTATTGGGGCCGAGATCTCACGCTCATTGAACGAATTGGTCTTCTGGGTCTAACTCTCGTCATCGCCGGTGCCACGCATAAATTCGTGGAAGAGCCGATTAGATACATGAAACTGAGCAACACGGCTACCGTCAAGATAGCTGGCGTAGCAACCTTTATCTCTGTAGCTCTCGGAGCAGCCATCTATCTCTCATATAGCAACTCCATAACAATTGGAGCTAGCGGCACTTACAGTCTTGATGAAATTCGCTCCAAGCCCAAGAATAATGATGATGGATGTCATATCCATGTGAGGCAAACTGTCTCTCCTCTCTGTGAGTATGGAGATACCTCGTCGGAGAAAGTCATCGTTCTCTACGGTGATTCCCACGCTGCGCAATGGCTTCCTGCCCTGGATATAGTTGGCAAGAGCCGTGGATTCAAAATCGTCTCACTCACTAAGTCCTCGTGTCCAGCAGCTGAAGTGATAAAGGAACTCTCTTCCCAATACATCGTTGCTGATTGTCAGGAGTTTCGCGACAAAACCATTGCAAGGATTGCTAAGACAAAGCCAATCGCGGTCATCATGACTGGAATGCAGCCCTCAAAGAAGCCTTACTCAGAAGAAGATGCACTTTCCTGGTGGTTAGCCGGTGAGGCGAAGGCCTTAGAACGAGTGAAGGCCCATACTCAATTTCCAATCTATCTAACCGATACGCCGCTGCCACATAGAGATATTCCAGATTGTTTAGTACAGAACCTGGGTAGCGCCTGTGATGGAGCAAAGCCTGTTGATGCAACAGTTGCCCCTGGCCTGATTGCAATCAATCCAACTCCATGGCTGTGTAGCGATATCTGCCCAGCGATGATCGATGGCAAAGTCGTCTATAGGGATAAGTCTCACCTGACGGTTGCCATGAGCGAGCATCTAGCCCCAAAGCTTGATAGTGAATTAGCTCGCATCGGTCTTTTCGAGTCACGATGAGCCCATTGACAACCGAGATGGCAAGATAGCGCACATGGCCGAGCTCATTTATTACTGCGGAACGATGGATAGTGGAAAGTCCACTCTTGCTCTCCAGACCGCTCATAACCATCAGAGCCGAGGTCGAGGCGGTCTTATCTTCACAAGCCATGATCGGGCAGGAAGTGGCGTCATCTCTTCACGCCTTGGATTGCAATCGCCCGCGATTGAAGTTGTCCCAGGATTTGATATCCATAAGTTAGTTCTTGAAAAGCTCTCCATGGGAGAGCGCATTGATTACATCATCTGTGATGAGGCTCAGTTCTATGCCCCAGAACAGATTGATTCATTGGCAAAAATTGTCGATGGCTTGGGTATCGATGTGTATGCATTCGGCATCTTGGCTGATTTCAGAACAAAGCTCTTCCCTGGGTCAGCGCGCCTTGTCGAGCTAGCCGATCGCGTTAACACACTTCAAGTTGAAGCGCTCTGTTGGTGTGGATCAAGAGCCACACATAATGCTCGCACGGTAAACGGGGTCATGGTCACTGAAGGTGATCAGGTTGTCGTTGGTGATGTTGGAAAGAGCGATGATGTTGCATATGAAGTTCTTTGTCGCAGACACCATATGCGTAATGTGACAGCCAGGGCGTCCAGAGCCGGACATATCTCTACCGACCCATTGCCTTTTGGAGAGCTGTAATAGCTTTCTCGTAAGGACTTACAAGGCGTGGACGACAGTTGCAATCAAGGGTGCAAGAAAAAGCGCTGGCAATAAATTAGCAACAGCAATCCTCTTTATATCGAGTAGTCGCAGCGAGATGCCAATTAACATGAGCCCACCGCAAATTGTCATTGCATCAATCTGATATTGGTCGAGGACGTTTCCAGCCAACCAACCAACTAACGTCCATGCACCCTGATATAGCGCTAGCGGAATAATCGAAGCGGCAACACCCCATCCCAATGAAGATGCAAATGCCATAGCGGCGAAAAAGTCCAAAGAGGACTTCAAAAGCAGTTGGTCTATCCCCTGCGACATTCCGTCGCTGACACTTCCTAGAATTGCGAGAGGACCAATAAGAAAGAGCAGTGAAGCAGTAACAAATCCTTCAACAAAAGGGCTATCTTGAGAAGCGCGAAACTTGACTCGCAATCTCTCGCCGAATGAATCCAGTCGAGTCTCCAGCTTGAAGGCGGTACCAATAAGACCGCCTACCAACATTGTTAAGAGGATAACAAGGAGCGGAGAACCTTTAGGCAATTGGCTAGTGAAATCCTGGCTCCATAAAGGGGCAAGAGCGCTGACAGCGCCAAGGGCGGTAATCAGACCCAGGACATCTGTTATCGATCTCTGTGATTGGCTCTTTAGGCGAGATCCAGCAAGTATTCCAATTACCGAACCTGCAACTATTGCAAGCAGATTAATTACAGTTCCTGCGCCAATAAACATATCTGAACTATAGACTGCAACTAGACTATGAAGGTGAAAATCCAATCGATACTTCAATTTGTAGCACCACATCGAACGATTCCTGATACACCGTGGCGCGCAGAGCATCGTTGGCAACTCTCCCCCCAGCGCGTGGGCATCCTATTTTTTGGACTTGCAATCTTTGGCCTTGGGGATTCATTGCTCATTCAAGCGCAGAATGGCAACGCTCCATGGACTGTATTTGCAGAAGGATTCTCAGAGAAGTTCGGTATTCAAATCGGCCTCTCAACTTTTATCATCTCCGTCTGTGTTCTTCTCATTTGGATACCTTTACGCGAGCGACCAGGCTTTGGAACGATCTCAAACATCACCTTGATTGCACTATTCATTCAGATTGGCGTCTCAATATTTCCTGAAGTCGATTATCTTCCATGGAAGATTGGCTATGACTTGATCGGCATCGCGATGGTAGGCATCGGTTCTGCCCTCTACATCACCTGTGGTCTTGGTCCAGGGCCTCGTGATGGAGCTATGACAGGTTTGCATAGAGTCACCGGAGTTCGCATCAGTCGCGTCAGGCTGGGAATTGAGCTCACCGTCGTCCTCATAGGCTGGCTGATGGGCGGAACGGTTGGAGTAGGAACACTTCTCTTTGCCCTGCTTATCGGAGAATCAATAGCTGTTTCCCTAGGAGTCCTGGCGCGCCTGACTCGTCGGTAACTACTGCCCGACCTAGAATTCGCATATTCCCTCGGTCTGTGAGCCGTCATTTCACACGGGGTCGCAAACACCCCCGTTAACAAAATCAGGAAGGTCCACCATGCTCGATTCGTTCTTCAAAATAACAGAACGAGGCTCAACGGTAGGTCGTGAAATTCGTGGCGGTTTCGTCACATTCTTCACCATGGCATACATCGTTGCCCTCAACCCACTCATCCTCGGAGTCGCTAAAGACTCAACTGGCGCGTATCTCGGTGGAAGCACAGAGAGCGCTAACTTTGCGGCAATCGCTGCAATGACTGCACTCATGGCTGGTCTACTCACGATCCTTATGGGATCTGTCGCAAACTTCCCATTGGCACTTGCTACAGGTTTGGGACTGAACACATTCGTTGCAGTTTCAATCGCAAGCAAGATGACATGGGCTGATGCAATGGGCCTTGTTGTAATCGAAGGAATCATTATTTTGATTCTTGTACTCACAGGATTCCGCACTGCGGTATTCCGTGCAGTGCCACAGCAACTCAAGATTGCGATCTCGGTCGGAATCGGCCTCTTCATTACACTCATCGGTCTAGTTGATGCAGGTTTTGTCCGTAAGACTCCAGGAACAGGTCCTGTACCTGTAACCCTCGGCTTCGATGGAAACCTTGTTGGATGGCCAATTATCGTCTTTGCATTTGGACTCTTCTTAACAATCATCTTGATGGTTCGCAAGATCAAGGGTGCAATTCTTATCGGAATCGTGGCATCTACCGCGCTCTCAATCGTTATCGAGAAGGCATTTAAGATCGGTGCAAACTTCATCCCAGGTGGCGTTATCAATAGCGTTTACGGTGGAAAGCTGCCTGATACCTTCAAGGGCGAGACAGTTGTTGATGGCGCAGGCCAGGCTATTGTCTACACCAATCCAAAGGGTTGGGGTCTAAACGTTCCATCTGTGCCAACAGATATCATCGCAAAGCCTGACTTCTCACTCTTTGGCAACTTTGATCTTCTTGGTGGATTCAATGTTGAAGGTGTGACTGTTATCGCAGCGATTCTCTTCGTCTTCACTCTTCTTCTCTCTGACTTCTTCGACACAGTCGGTACAGTCACAGCGATTGGAACAGAGGCAAAGTTGATCGATAAGGATGGAAACGTTCCAAACAACACACGTATCCTCCTCGTTGACTCAGTAGCTGCTGTTGCAGGTGGTGCTGGAAGCATCTCTTCAAATACAAGCTATATCGAATCCGCATCTGGTGTGGGTGAAGGAGCACGTACTGGTCTGGCATCAATCGTGACCGGTTCTCTCTTCCTTCTCTCAACTTTGTTCGCACCTATTGTCAAGGTCATTCCTTACGAGGCTGCAGCTCCTGCACTCGTAGTAGTTGGTTTCTTGATGATGTCTCAGATCAAAGATATCGATTGGTCTGATTATGGAATCGGTATCCCAGCATTTTTGAGCATGATCTTGATGCCATTTACTTACAACATCTCTGTAGGTATCGGTGCAGGATTTATCTCACATGTAGTGATTCGTTTAGCCCAGGGTCAAGGCAAGAAGGTACATCCGCTTCTCTACCTAGTATCTGGACTCTTCGTGATCTACTTCCTACAGTCACCTATCAATGGATGGGTCGGCTAATACAGCTCAGACAGTAGAAGAGAGGCCTCGGGTTAATCCTGGGGCCTCTCTTTATTTTGCGAAGTCTCAAAGAGTCCAATCTATTGGCGCATCACCGCGTCGCGTGAGGATGTCGTTTACACGTGAGAATGGCTTGGATCCAAAGAATCCACGGTAGGCAGAGAGTGGACTTGGATGAACCGTGCAGATGCTCTCTACAAAGAATGGCGCAAGCTCTTGCGCATGAGAACCCCAAAGAATTGCTATTACTCCGCGATCTCCTAATTCTTTAGCTACAGAATGAGTGAAGACCTTCCAACCCAGGCTCGAATGGCTATTTCTCTGCCCAACAACTGTGGTTAAGGTGCGATTGAGAAGCATCACACCGTTCTCACTCCATTTGCTCAGATCACCACTCATAGGTAGCGGTAGCTGCAGATCCTCACTGTATTCGCGATAGATATTACGAAGTGAAGCTGGCAAGTTTCCATCTGGTGAGGAGAAACTGAAGGCGAGGCCATCTGCTGCATTAAGTGTGGGATAGGGATCTTGACCCACGATAAGGACCCGGATACTTGAAAGCGGCTGCCTAAATG
>JACCDK011843091.1_pt1 | contig 24653 bp, 19 predicted proteins | sample 7445871 | NCBI WGS metagenome assembly JACCDK01 (sample SAMN15323436, study PRJNA562643) | freshwater metagenome | isolation source: river surface water | place: USA:Blue River Watershed | collected 2017-08-15 | reverse complement strand
GGCGGAGTTATCGGTGTTGAGTTTGCCTCGATCTGGCGTTCTTTCGGTACTGAAGTAACAATCATCGAAGGTCTACCAACGCTTGTTCCCAACGAAGATGCATCCGTGAGCAAGGCTCTTGAGCGTGCGGTCCGCAAGCGTGGAATTGAATTCAAGACCGGTGTGCGATTCTCGGGAGTAGAGCAGCACGAAAACGGTGTAGTAGTTTCTCTTGAATCCGGCGAAAAGCTAGAGGCAGAACTTCTTCTGGTAGCCGTTGGCCGCGGACCAAACACTGCCGGTCTTGGTTACGAAGAAAATGGAATCGCTATGGACCGCGGTTACGTTCTGACAAATGACCGACTACAAACTTCCGTTGCGGGTGTTTACGCCGCCGGAGACATTGTCCCTGGACTTCAGTTGGCACATCGCGGTTTCCAACAGGGCATCTTTATTGCAGAAGAAATCGCAGGTCTCAACCCAGCAGTGATCGATGAATCAGGTATTCCTAAGGTCACTTACTGCGAGCCAGAGATCGCCTCAGTAGGGCTATCTGAGGCTAAGGCCGCAGAGAAATTCGGGGCGGATAACATCTCAACCTATGAGTACAACCTCGGCGGAAATGGCAAGAGTCAGATTCTTGGTACTGCTGGCTTTATCAAACTGATCCGTCAGAACAGCGGACCAGTAGTTGGTGTTCACATGATCGGTTCTCGCGTGGGCGAGCAAATCGGTGAAGCACAACTCATCGTCAACTGGGAAGCGTATCCAGAAGACGTCGCAACTCTCATCCACGCCCACCCAACCATGAACGAAGCTATCGGCGAAGCTCACCTTGCTCTTGCCGGCAAGCCACTTCACGCACACGCTTAATTACAGGAGCAAAGAAAAACATGAGCGAATCAGTTGTACTTCCAGCGCTGGGCGAAAGCGTAACCGAAGGTACTGTCACCCGTTGGTTGAAGAAGGTAGGCGACACAATTGCGGTTGACGAACCGCTAGTAGAGGTATCGACAGACAAGGTCGATACGGAGATTCCTTCACCTGTTGCCGGAGTAATCGAGCAGATTTTGGTTCAGGAAGACGAGACTGTCCAGGTTGGTGCAGTACTCGCAATTATCGGTAGCGGTTCCGGAGCAGCACCCGCACCAGCCGCACCTGTTGCCGAACCAACTCCAGCACCGGCGCCAGCTCCAGAGCCTGTGTCTGCTCCGGTGACACCGCCCCCTGCAGCCCCAGCTCCGGTGGCAGCTCCAGTCTCAGCACCAGTATCAGCGCCGGTGGCGGCTCCTGTCGCAGCGCCAGTGGTATCCAACAGTGACGCCGGTTACGTAACGCCATTGGTTCGCAAGCTAGCCAACGAAAACGGAATCGATCTTCACAACGTGAGCGGCACCGGAGTTGGCGGACGAATTCGCAAGGAAGACGTCCTTGCTGCAACTAGCGGCAGTGCACCAGCAGCACCGGTCTACGCAGCACCGGTGGCAGCACCAGTTGCTTCTGCAGCCCCGCACGTGGCTGCTTCGGCGTCTGCACTTCGCGGAACCACTGAACCAATGTCGCGTCTGCGCAAGGTACTTGCTGAGCGTGCCGTGGCTTCGATGCAGGCAACTGCGCAATTGACCACCGTGGTTGAAGTTGATGTCACACGCATTGCAAACCTACGAGCTGCCGTGCAACCAGCATTTGTTGCAGCGACAGGTGGCAAGTTGAACTTCATGCCGTTCTTCGCTTTAGCAGCAGCAGAAGCATTGCGCGCTCACCCGAAGCTCAATGCAACTATCGACGGCGAAAACATCGTTTACCACCCGACCGAAAATATCAGCTTTGCTGTTGACACAGAAAAGGGACTTCTGACTCCGGTTATTCGTGATGCTTCGACTCTGAACATTGCGCAGATTGCGGGTCAGATTGCTGATCTTGCCGCACGCACTCGCAACAATCAGCTAAAGCCAGACGAACTTGGTGGTGGCACATTCACATTGACCAACACAGGTTCGCGTGGTGCGTTGTTCGATACTCCGGTGGTGTTCCTTCCTCAGGTCGCAATCTTAGGCACCGGTGTTGTCACTAAGCGCCCTGTGGTTGTGCCTGGAGCAGATGGTCAAGACACTATTGCTATCCGAAGCATGGTCTACCTAGCACTCTCCTACGATCACCGTCTCGTGGACGGAGCAGATGCAAGTCGTTTCCTAGTCGATGTAAAAACCCGACTAGAGGAAGCGAATTTCTCTGCAAACCTAGGAATCTAATTCAGATGAAAGTTGACCCCCATCAATGGGTGGGGGTCAATTTTTTTATCCTGAAGCCATCGCTATAGCTACTGGCAGTGAGGGTTCCGACGCTCTTGAAGTCTTTGCACGATGCAACAAATTTATAGTGACTGATGTTTCCGCTGCCCAAGACTTCCGTGAGCGAGAAGGACCAATTACCGTAGATGAAAATGCCATCACTTTTTATCAAATTCACCGCATCTTCTAAAGGTTTACAAGGCACTTCAACTGGCACAGCCTCAACCGGTGGATTTTGCGCAGGATTTATAGTGAAGTAAGCAACCGAAGTGACTACCACCAAAGCGATGGAAATAGGAAGGTAATTCATTCGCTTCGGTTGTGGTGTTTCCGTGGCCAGAACGACCCGGCGCGTGCCGATCCTCACGGGTCTAGGCGTGTGCCCTGAAGCCTCTGCCGACCTCATGGCAATTGGCCAACTCTCCCACAGGTGATTGAACTTGACGGTATGGACTATCCCTGAATCGAAGTAGATTTCCTTGAGCGACATAACAACAGTAAAAACCCAAGCGGCAAACATGGACTGCCGGCAAGGAATATCTGGGGAATAATTCACAGGCGTGTGGATTTAAACTAGAAGAATGCCAAGCTTTGAAGTCGTTGGACTCTCCCCAAACTTCGTAGATTACGAAGAGGCTTGGCAACTTCAAAAATCCGTCCATTATCGCGTGGCAAAAGGCGAAATCTCGGATACCGTGCTCCTGCTAGAGCACAGTTCTGTTTTCACCGCGGGGAAACGCACGGAAGACGAAGAGAGACCAACGGATGGCACCCCGGTAATTGATGTCGACCGAGGTGGCAAAATTACCTGGCACGGTCCAGGGCAGCTTGTTGGCTACCCAATAATGAAATTGCCCGAACCAATCGACGTAGTTGGTTACGTGCGCTGGCTTGAGCAAGTGCTTATTAATTCAATCGCGGAATTTGGCATTGTCGGAGAGCGTGTGGGTGGCCGGAGCGGTGTTTGGGTGAACGTCGATGGTGCCTACGAAAAAGTTGCCGCCATTGGCATTCGGGTGGCAGAAAAAGTGACAATGCATGGCTTTGCACTCAACTGCAACAATTCACTTGATCCTTATGAGACGATAATTGCCTGTGGTATCCGTGATGCAAAAACCACGACACTTTCGTTACAAGCCGGAAGCGAAATAACTCCTGCTATGGCGATTGAAGTAATCCAAAAGCACCTTGGCGAGATTGAATTGAGACGATGAACGACAAACCCGAACGTAAACTTCTTCGTCTCGAAGTGCGAAACGCATCTGTTCCGATTGAAAAAAAGCCAGAGTGGATTAAGACCACTGCAAAAATGGGCCCAGAATATAAAGCCCTGCAATCCCTGGTTAAATCCGAAGGATTACATACGGTTTGCCAGGAAGCGGGCTGCCCGAACATCTTTGAATGTTGGGAGGATCGCGAAGCGACATTCTTAATTGGTGGCTCCCAGTGCACTCGTCGCTGTGATTTTTGTCAGATTGACACCGGCAAGCCGGCCGACCTAGATACCGATGAACCGCGACGCGTAGGCGAATCCGTCAAATCGATGCAATTGCGATATGCGACTGTCACTGGAGTTGCCCGAGATGATCTTGAAGATGAGGGAAGCTGGCTCTACGCCGAAACGATTCGGCAAATTCACTCACAATCCCCCGGCACGGGTGTTGAGATTCTGGTGCCAGATTTCTCTGGAAACCCAATTCATCTCCAAAGGGTTTTCGATGCGGCTCCAGAAGTATTTGCCCACAATGTTGAAACTGTTCCAAGGATTTTCAAACAGATTCGCCCAGCTTTCCGCTACGAGCGCTCTCTCGACGTAATTACTCAAGCTCGGAATTATGGTTTGGTTACCAAGTCAAACCTGATCTTGGGTATGGGTGAAACCTCTGAAGAGATAATCCAGGCCCTCAAGGACCTGTACGAAGCCGGCACCGATATCGTCACCATCACCCAGTACCTTCGACCAACACCAAGGCACCACCCGGTCGATCGCTGGGTTAAACCGCAGGAGTTTGTGGAGTTCGCTCAAATTGCCGAAGAAATGGGTTTCCTCGGTGTCCTTAGCGGACCCCTGGTTCGAAGCTCTTACCGAGCGGGGCGGCTTTGGGCTGTATCGATGCAAAAGAAAGGTCGCGACATTCCGGCTGACCTTCAGCATTTGGCCGATGCAGCGGTTCGCGATGGCTTCAGCCAAGCCGCGCACTAATTTCCCTTAGGCTTTATCCCATGGCAAAAAACGCACAGAAACCACCCCGTCAACAGTCACGTTTTGTACAGGTAGTCAAGGTACTAGCCAAGACCGCCATTGATGACAAGAGCGCAATGGCTTGGTCACTGCTAGCGTTCGTCGGACTTCTAGGCATTGGTCTTCTGGTAGCCAACATCGTGGCACCCGGACAGACCGTAGGAGCGATACTTTGGGGCGTCACCGGTGGTCTCGCGGGGTTGCTCGCAGCAATGATCATCTTGTCTCAACGTGCGCAGGCTGTCATCCTTGCCGGCTACGAAGGTCAGCCTGGAGCCACCGGGGCCGTGTTGCAGCAGGCTCTTCGCCGTGGCTGGAGATTTAGTGAAATGCCGGTGCACGTAAGCCCAAAGACCCAGGAGATGGTTTTCCGCGCAGTGGGTCCGGGTGGCGTCGTCCTCATTGGCGAGGGTTTCTCAAAAGCTCGAGTGCAGCAGATTACCGAGGACGAGCGACGTAAAGTTGCGCGAATCGCCCCGGGAGTCACTACCCATGTTTTTTACGTAGTTCCAAATGACCCTGAGGCTGTAAAGCTAGCCAAGCTTGGATCGAAGATTCTCAAGCTAAAGCGGGCTCTCAATCGTTCTGAGGTCTCCGTTGTGGCCAAGCGCCTTGAGTCGATTGGTCTGAATATCCCCGTTCCAAAGGGTATTGATCCGCGCAACATGCGCATGCCTCGCCGCTAGATCCCTTCCAGGCACTAGCAAGGTTTTACATCCGCGTAACAATTTATGCGCTTTGGGCTATCCGGCCAAAGGTAGACTTTTCCCGTAAACCACCTTTTGAAAGGGAAATACCCTATGTCTAACCACCCTAAGTTCAAGTCAGCTTCAGAGGTCGTCAAGTTCATCAAGGACGAAGACGTGAAGTTCCTTGACGTGCGCTTCACCGACCTACCTGGTGTACAGCAGCACTTCAACCTACCTGCAGCGATGATCGACGAAGAGTTCTTCATCGACGGTCAGCTATTCGATGGATCTTCGATCCGCGGTTTCGCATCGATCCACGAATCAGACATGCAGTTGATTCCAGACGTAACCACCGCGTACCTTGATGCTTTCCGCGTCGAGAAGACTTTGGTTATGTTGTTCGACATTTACAACCCTCGCAACGGCGAGATCTACGCAAAGGACCCACGTCAGGTTGCAAAGAAGGCTGAGGCTTACCTAGCCAGCACCGGAATTGCAGACACCGCGTTCTTCGCGCCAGAAGCAGAATTCTTCATCTTCGATGACGTTCGCTACGAATACAAGCAGAACAGCTCAATGCACTTCATCGACTCTAGCGAAGCAGCATGGAACTCAGGACGTAAGGAAGACGGCGGAAACCTAGCCAACAAGACTCCTTACAAGGGTGGATACTTCCCTGTGTCTCCAGTAGACCAGCACGCTGACATGCGCGACCAGATCGTTCTAGAGCTAGAAGCCGCAGGGCTCGCAGTTGAGCGTAGCCACCACGAAGTGGGTACCGCTGGACAGGGTGAAATCAACTACCGCTTCGACACTTTGGTGCACGCGGCAGATGACATCTTGAAGTTCAAGTACATCGTAAAGAACGTTGCACACCAGTTCGGCAAGACCGCAACCTTTATGCCAAAGCCACTATTCGGCGACAACGGTTCAGGTATGCACGTGCACCAGTCGCTCTGGAAAGACGGAAAGCCATTGTTCTACGACGAGTCAGGCTACGGCGGTCTTTCAGACCTAGCCCGCTGGTACATCGGTGGAATCTTGAAGCACGCTCCATCACTATTGGCTTGGACTAACCCATCAGTGAACAGCTACCACCGTTTGGTGCCAGGCTTCGAAGCTCCAGTAAACCTTGTTTACTCAGCAGGTAACCGTTCAGCTGCAATCCGCATCCCAATGACCGGTACCAACCCGAAGGCAAAGCGTATTGAGTTCCGTGCACCAGATGCGTCGTCGAACCCATACCTAGCTTTCGCTGCAATGTTGATGGCTGGACTTGACGGTATCAAGAACCGCATCGAGCCACACGAGCCAGTGGACAAAGACCTCTACGAGCTTCCACCAGAGGAAGCAAAGCTAATCCCTCAGGTACCAGGCAGCCTAGAGCTAGTTCTTCAGGCTCTAGAGGCAGACCACGACTACCTACTTGCAGGCGACGTATTCACCAAGGATCTAATCGAAACCTGGATTGACTACAAGCGCACCAAGGAAATTCAGCCGATTGCTCTTCGACCTCACCCATACGAGTTCGAGCTCTACTACGGCGTGTAATCAGTCAAAGAAAAAGAGGTTCGTAGAAATACGGACCTCTTTTTTTATGCGAAGAAGAGCCGCTCGAACACCATTCGTGCGCGACGGGTGTAGGCAAGATAATCTTCTTCGAGCTGGCTCGCGCTGTGTGGCGGGTATTCCAATATTCGTGACAAACCCTCGAGTTGACGGCGATCGGTAGGTAACACATCGGTGCGCTTGTTTGCCCATAGCACGCTGGCTGAACGCACTCGAGATGCCAACACCCAGGCTTCGATTAGCACTCTTGCGTCATGAGGCTCAATTAGTTTCTCTTCCACCATCGCATTGAGAGCATCGATGGTTCGGGGGGTGCGAATAGTTGGGTGATCCGCTCCGAACTTGAGTTGATAGAGCTGAACCAGCCATTCAACATCGCTCAGTGAGCCTCTCCCAAGTTTTAAATGGCGTTTAGGGTCGGCTCCCTGAGGCAAACGCTCACTTTCAACTCGTGCCTTAATTCTTCGAATTTCTGTGATGGCACTCTGGTGAAGTACTTTCGGATAGCGATACTTGTCGATAATCTCGACGAAAGCCGCCTGGAGACCAACACTTCCTGCGATAACCCTTGCACGCAAAAGCGCTTGCGCTTCCCAGGTATCGGCCCAGCGCTCGTAGTAGGCAAGGTAAGAATCGACAGATCGAACTACAGCACCGTTTTTTCCCTCTGGACGTAGATCGTTATCGATTTCAAATTCAAGAATTGGATCTGCGGTCAAGCGCTTTAGCTCGGCGACTATCCGCTCGGCTTGTTTTTGCAAATCGTCCACGTTTTGACCATTGGCCGGGGCATAGGTGAACATCACGTCGGCGTCTGAACCAAATCCGAGTTCTTCGCCACCGAACCTACCCATAGCGATGATTCCGAAGTCAACGCCAGTGGCAAACTCCTCCTCAATGATTGCCAACATTGACTGCAGGTAAACCTCGGTGAGGTCACTAAGGCCCTTAGCGACCTGGTTAATGTCGAGATCTCCGAGCACTGCACCTAGGGCGAGCCTCAGCGTTTCTCGTCTGCGCACCTGGCGAATCGCATTGGCCGAAGTCTCCACGTCATCGTGACGGGATGCAATGGCAGCAAGTTCTTTCTGAATGTCGCTGGCACTCACCGGAACGAGCTCAGCGGGATCTTCGAACCAGGCCGCGGCCTCGGGTATGCGCTCGAATAGCGCGGTGGCCAACTTGCTGTTGCCAAGCACTTGCGTCATGCGTTCGGCCGCTCCAGTGGAGTCTCGAAGCATCCTCAGGTACCAGTGCGACTCCCCTAAATCCTCAGAAAGGCGCCGAAACGATAGCAGAGCAGAATCGGGGTCGGTGCCCTGAGAGAACCACTGAAGTAGCACCGGTAGCAGTTGCCGCTGAATCGCGGCACGACGAGACAGTCCATTGGTAAGTGCACCTATATGAGCAAGAGCACCCTTTGGATCCATAAACCCAATTGCGGCAAGACGATCCTGAGCCTGAGCAGTCGAAAGCTCTAGGGTGCTGTCTTCTAGTTTGGCGACCGCACTAAGCAATGGTCGATAGAAAAGCCGCTGATGCAAACCGCGTACTTCTAGCTTTACCGATTCCCACCGTGCAATCAGAGATTCAGCATTCTCTTTGACATTTACTGACCTAGCCAGGGCACGTCTAGCGGTCTCAGAAGTTGGCATCAGATGGGTTCGACGCATTTGCGACATTTGAATTCGATGCTCAAGAAGCCTCAGGAATCGGTAGTCAGATGCGAAGGTGTTTGCTTCACTACGACCGATATATCCACCAGCTGAAAGCGCATTAATCGCGCTCATGGTGTCCCTGTGCCGCAAGGATTCATCTGTGCGCCCATGGACTAATTGCAGGAGTTGCACTGTGAATTCAATATCTCTGAGTCCGCCCGGTCCGAGCTTGATTTGGAGATCTACTTCATTCGACGGAATGTGCTCAGTTACCCGTTCTCGCATTTTTTGAGCAGACTCAACAAAGTTCTCGCGTGAAGCAGATGCCCAGACTTTTGGCGCTAAGGCCGCCACATAGCGTTGACCTAAGTCTTGATCTCCTGCAACCGGGCGAGCTTTTAGTAGCGCCTGGAACTCCCAACTCTGAGCCCAGCGGTCGTAGTAAGCCACATGTGATTCGAGTGTTCGAACCAACGCGCCACTTTTGCCCTCAGGCCTCAAGTTCGGATCAACCTGCCAGAGCATTGCCTCCGGAGCGTTGCCATCCATCGCTCTCATCATTCGCGTCGCTAATTTGGTAGCGATTTCTACTGCTCTGTCGTTTTCGAGATTCGCACTGCCAGATTCGGCCACATAAATAACGTCGACGTCACTGATGTAGTTGAGTTCCCGTGCTCCGCACTTACCCATCGCGATAACCGCAAGCTTGGTGCTGTCAATTTCTTCAGTACTGAAATTCCCAAATTCTGCAGAGCGCTTCAATTCACCGCGCGCTACTTTGATGCCTGCCTCAAGAGCAGCACCTGCCAAGTCAGCGAGGGCTGCCGCGACCGCGGGCACGCCTGACTCAACATCCACTTGGTTCAAATCAAAGATAGCTAACTGGAGAAGTTCCTCTCGATACTGCAATCGCAGAGCTGACCAGATTGCACCAATCTCAAAATCTTGACTAATCAACGGTTCAACAGCCGACAACAGTGAAGTGTTGTACTCCGTGGAACTCTTTAGGTTGGAAATCGATTTTTCAAAATGCGTTAGAAACTCTGGTTTGCGTCGAACTAGATCAGCAAGAGCTTCCGATGCTCCAAGGAGTAGACAAAGTCGAGCTGCCGAATCTTCTTTGTTGAGAAGTTTTTTTATTCTGGATTTATCAATCTCGGCGAGTGTTAGCAGGTAATTGAGAGCCTGGTCAGGGTTGGCGGATTTCGCCAAGCTCGACAAAGCCACTCGCCCGGCATCGCCTACAAGTTTTACCAGCTGATCAAGCTTGCTTAGAGTCCCAGATAAATCTGTGAACCCGTAACGCGCTAGTTCGGATAACCCGGACACTTAATTGCTTAGAGAACTTCGAAGTTCTGCTTCAATTCGTACGGAGTGACCTGAGCACGATACTCTGCCCATTCGCGACGCTTGTTAGCGAGAACGTAACTGAACACTTCTTCTCCGAGAGTTTCCGCGGCAAGTTCCGATTCCTCGAGTTTACGGATAGCGTGCTCAAGACTCTGCGGAAGCGCCTGAATACCCATTGCTCTGCGCTCGGAGTCGTTTAGCGACCAAACGTCATCTTCGGTCTCCGCTGGTAGCTCGTACTCCTCTTCGATGCCTTTTAGTCCGGCTGAAAGAATTAGCGCGTAAGCCAGGTAAGGATTGGCCGCGGAATCGATGGCACGATACTCAATTCGAGAAGAATTGCCCTTATTTGGCTTGTATAGCGGGACACGGATAAGGGCAGACCTATTGTTGTGACCCCAGCAAACAAACGATGGAGCTTCACCGCCACCCCATAGTCGCTTATAAGAGTTCACGTACTGGTTGGTTACGGCAGTGATCTCTGGAGCATGGCGCAAAAGCCCAGCGATGAAGTGTTTCGCGGTTTTGCTCAGGTGATACTGAGAACCCGGCTCAAAGAATGCGTTGGTGTCGCCCTCGAAAAGCGACATGTGAGTGTGCATTCCCGAACCAGGGTGCTCAGTGAACGGTTTCGGCATAAAGGTTGCGTAAACGCCTTGCTCGATGGCAACTTCCTTGATTACGGTTCGGAAAGTCATGATGTTGTCAGCCATAGTTAGCGCATCTGCATATCGAAGATCGATTTCATTTTGCCCAGGACCACCCTCGTGGTGACTGAACTCAACTGATATGCCGAGCTGCTCTAGCATCGATACCGCACGTCGACGGAAATCATGAGCTGTGCCACCAGGTACGTTGTCGAAATAGCCGGCTTTGTCGACAGGAATTGGCCCTTCAGGACCAATCTGCGAGGACTTTAGAAGATAAAACTCGATTTCCGGGTGAATGTAGAACGAGAAACCTTTGTCAGATGCTTTCGCAAGTGCACGACGCAAGACGTTACGTGGGTCTGCGGCAGCAGGCGCTCCGTCGGGTGTCTGAATGTCGCAGAACATTCGAGCCGTCGGATCAATTTCCCCACGCCATGGGAGAATTTGGAAAGTGCTTGGATCTGGAAGAGCGAGCATATCTGCTTCGTAAGTGCGGGCCAAACCTTCGATGGCCGAACCGTCGAAACCGAGGCCTTCAGCGAACGCCCCTTCAACTTCCGCCGGAGCGATAGCCACTGACTTCAGTGTGCCAGCAACGTCTGTGAACCATAATCTGATGAACTTTACGCCGCGTTCCTCGATAGTTCTAAGCACAAAATCGCGCTGCTTATCCATCGGGTTTTCCTCTCTCTGCCTGCTATTAGGCTAGTCGCTATGGCCTCAATTCGCATTGCGCTAGCCCAAACCAACCCGGTTGTGGGCGATCTAAAGGGCAACCTGCAGCAATGCCATGACGCCGTCGCGAGAGCTGCCGAACAAGGCGCTGCGGTGGTTGTATTTGGCGAAATGGCTACCTCTGGCTACCCCATCGAGGATCTAGCGGCGCGTGAAAGCTTTCTGAACGACTCGGTACAGGCGGTAAAGGACTTTGCCACCGAGCTTAACGATCGAGGTCTCGGCGCTCAGGTGGTGATTCTTGGAACCCCGGCCATCGTCGACGCCGAACACCGCAGTCATTGGGCGATCGCACAAAACGCAGCCGTGATTATTCGCGAAGGAAAGGTCTGGGCCGGATACGCGAAGCACCACCTTCCCAACTACTCCGTTTTCGACGAGTACCGCAATTTCGTCCCTGGAGACCAAAGCATTAATTTTGAACTTGAAGACCTCAAGTTTTCGCTTCTAATCTGCGAGGACATTTGGCAAAGTGGTGGTCCGGTAGCTCGTTTGTCCGAAGACAAATCAGACATGGCACTGGTGCTGAACGGCTCTCCTTTTGAGATTGACAAAGATGACCGTCGTGTCGATTTGGTTAAGAAATTAGCCCACGAACAAAATGTCGCGGTGGCGTACGTCAATTTGGTCGGAGGTCAAGACGACCTAGTCTTTGACGGAGACAGCTTTGTAGTCGATGCAAACCAAAACCTCATAGGTCGCGCCGAGCAATTCGAACCTGGCATCATGCTTTTTGATGTCGATTCAAAGACTCAAATCACTGCGGTAACTAACAGCGCTCAGCATAAGCAGGATGATCATTGGCAAATCTGGAACGCACTGAAGCTAGGCCTTCGTGATTACGTCAATAAAAACGGTTTCAAATCGGTAATTCTCGGGCTCAGTGGAGGAATCGATTCGGCAGTGTGCGCAGCTCTCGCAGTTGATGCGTTAGGCGCGCACAGAGTTTTCGGCGTATCTATGCCAAGTAAGTATTCATCTGATCATTCAAAGAGTGACGCATTCGATTTGGCAAAAAAACTAGGGATTAGCATTCGGACGGAGCCAATCAAGGGCGCAGTGAAGGAACTAGAGAAGCAACTGAAGCTCAAGGATCTTTCAGCCGAGAATCTTCAGGCTCGTGTGCGAGGAACAATCCTGATGTCGCTCAGCAATCTCGAGGGGCATCTGACACTAACCACAGGAAATAAAACTGAATTAGCCGTGGGTTACAGCACAATTTACGGTGATTCCGTCGGTGGATTTGCGCCTATCAAGGATGTCGCCAAGACTTTGGTGTGGGAGCTTGCCAAGTGGCGAAACGCCCAAGCCATCGCCGAGGGCAAGACTCCACCTATCCCAGAAAACAGCATCGCCAAGCCGCCCTCGGCTGAGCTAAGACCCGGACAGGTGGACCAAGACAGCCTCCCGCCTTACGACGTTCTAGACGAAATCCTCAGTGCCTACCTGGAGCGACGCCTAGGAGCCGCCGAGATAAAGGATCTTGGCTTTGACTCCGAAACAGTTGACCGAGTAATCGGCTTAGTCGACCGAGCTGAATGGAAACGACGTCAAGGAGCGATTGGGCCAAAAATCACGGGAATGGCTTTCGGACGAGATCGCAGACTTCCAATTACAAACAAGTACAAGTAGAACGGAAACGAAGTGGCAGCAGACAAACTTATTTCGAGTGGTGGACCATGGGAAGCCAAGATTGGTTACTCGCGTGCAACCGTCGCAGGTGACTATGTTCACGTGTCAGGATCAACCGCCACCGTTGACGGTGTTTTACAACACGAGGGAAACGCATATGGTCAAACCAAGACTGCTCTTGAAGTTGTCATAGCGGGGGCACTAGCACAGGCAGGATACGAACTAAAGGATGTCGTTCGTTCTCGCGTTTATCTCACCAACGCAGATGACATGGACGAAGCTGGCCGCGCACACGGCGAAACCTTTGGTGAAATTCGGCCTGCACTAACGATTCTGGCCGGAGTTAAGTTCATCAACCCGGCAATGCTCGTAGAAATCGAAGTCGACGCCTGGAAGCGCAGCTAACTCATGGCAAAGATTCCTAGAATTTCTCACCTTCAAGAATTCAAGAATTCGGGAGTCAAGTTTTCCTGCCTTACTTCGTATGACCAATTCACAGCGGAAATCTTTGATGAAGCGGGTGTAAACGTGCTCTTAGTGGGTGATTCAGCCGCTGAGAACCACCTAGGCCACGAAAGCGTACTTGCCATTACGGTGGACGAAATTATCCCAATCGGTCGCGCGGTTGCTAGGTCCGCAAAGAACTCGCTCGTTGTTGTCGACATGCCATTTGGTAGCTACGAGGCATCGGTTGAAGATGCCGTTCGAAACGCAACTCAAATCATGAAGCAAACTGGCGCAGAGGCTGTGAAGCTTGAGGGTGGCCGCAGAAGCGCAGAACAGATTAGAGCAATCGTTCAAGCTGGAATTCCGGTAATGGGACACATCGGTTTCACACCGCAAAGTGTTCACGCTCTAGGTGGCTTCAAGGTGCAGGGACGAGGTGATGCCGCAGAAGAGGTTATGGCAGAGGCGCTAGCGGTTCAGGAATCAGGTGCCTTCGCAGTTGTTCTAGAACTCGTTCCCACAGAACTAGCCGCAAACATCACTTCGACACTGTCGATCCCGACCATCGGTATTGGTGCCGGCGCGGCAACTGATGGTCAAGTTTTGGTTTGGACTGACTTCGCAGGCCTGTCCGGTGGCAAGCCAAGGAAATTTGTGCGTCAGTACCTTAACCTTCGTGAATTGCTTTCCTCGGCGGCAAAAAGCTATGTCGCAGATGTGTCAGCAGGAAATTTCCCTAGCGAACTTGAATCCTTCGAAGACTAATCTTCCTGTTCGTCCTTTTCTCTCCATTGCTTCGCTTTTGCAGCCAGAATTTCTAAAGCTCGCTCTGCTTCCTCAAAGGAATTGAACGGTCCAATTCGGTAAACGGCAATAGATTGCTTTCCAACCTCAACTTGGTTGGTCTTCGTATTGAACCAAAATTCCTTTGGTTCGGGGCTACCGTTCATAACGCACTCACGCTCTTAGACTAGTTGCATGCCTCGCGACACTAAGACTGGTTTACTGACTCCTGGTGTTGTATCACCGCTCAGATCCGTCCCAAAAGAAATTAACCGTCCGGAATATGTTGGCAAGCCTGCCCCGGCCAAATACACAGAGGGCGACATTTGGGGTCCGGCTGAAATTGAGCTAATCAGAGCCTCGGGCAAGATCGCCGCGCAAGCCATTGCTCTTGTCGGAGAGCACTGTAAACCAGGGATCACCACCGATGAGCTGGATCGAATTGGTCACGAATTTCTAATCGACAACGGTGCTTACCCGTCGGCTTTGCAATACAGGGGTTTCCCAAAATCTATTTGCACTTCGGTGAACGAAGTTATCTGCCACGGAATTCCTGACAACACCGTGCTTCAAGATGGTGACATCGTAAACATCGATATCACGGCCTACAAGAACGGATTCCACGGAGATAGCAATCAAACCTTTCTGGTTGGCAACGTCAGAGAGGAAGTAAGCCTTTTGGTGGAAAGGACTAGAGAGTCACTGCATCGAGCAATCGCCGCGGTAGCCCCCGGTCGTCAGATCAACATAATCGGCCGGACGATTGAGGCATACGCCAAACGCTTTGGTTACGGAGTTGTCCGGGATTTCACCGGCCACGGCATTGGCAAGGCGTTCCACTCGGGTTTGGTTATCCCCCACTATGACGCCGCGCCGCAGTATGCCACTGAAATGCAGGTTGGCATGGTTTTCACAATCGAACCCATGCTCACACTTGGCACCTACCAGTGGGACATGTGGCCAGATAACTGGACCGTACTTACCAAAGATAAAAGCATTACAGCGCAGTTTGAGCACACACTAGTGGTCACTGAAACCGGCGCAGAAATCCTGACCCTTCCATAGCTAGAGGAAACCATGGCAAAAATTGCAATTGGAATAGACATCGGTGGCACCGGCATCAAAGGAGCACTAGTCGATGTAAAAAACGGCGAGATGATTGGTGACCGAGTTCGAGTAGAGACTCCTGAAGGCGGTTCTACCGATGACATCATTGCCACCGTGAAGTCGCTTCTAAAGAAATTGCCCGAATCGCCAGAAGACACTCCAGTAGGCATCTGCTTTCCGGCAGTTGTGCAACACGGTGTCACCAAATCCGCAGCCAATATTTCCAAGAAGTGGATTGGCTTTGACGCGGATAAAGCTTTCACTAAAGCATTGGGACGCGAGGTTCACCTAGTAAATGATGCTGACGCAGCAGGTCTGGCTGAAATGCGCTTCGGTGCGGGTCGCGCGGAACGCGGTGTAGTCATAATGACAACTCTCGGCACCGGAATTGGCACCGCAATATTCTTCGACCAGAAACTAATCCCAAATGCTGAATTAGGTCATCTCGAAATCGACGGTGTCGACTACGAAACCAAAGCTGCTTTTTCGGCCAAGGAACGCGAGAATCTCTCTTGGGAGGAGTGGGCGAAGCGACTTCAAAAGTACTACTCAACTTTGCAGCGACTGTTTTCGCCAGACTTGATTATCGTTGGTGGCGGAGTGTCCAAGGAGCACAAAAACTTTTTGCCGCTCTTGGACATTGACTGTGAAATTGTTCCAGCCGAAATGCGCAACAACGCGGGCATACTGGGAGCTGCCCGGCTCGCCTACCGCTTGGCTCATAAAGATTAATTGGACGGGTCGGCCGATACGCCGGGTTTTGTCCCCTTTCGGGTGACGATCATCTATCTAGAGTTGCCGTTACCGACAACCTCAAGCAACCTACCCGAGCGCTAAATCGAGCCAATCTATGCGCGCTCTATCTGGTCTTGCTCCAGGTGAGGTTTACCTAGCCAAGGCGCTCACACGCCCTGCTGGTGGTCTCTTACACCACCGTTTCAGCCTTACCACTTGCGTGGCGGTTTACTCTCTGTTGCACTTTCTCGCGGGTTTCCCCGGGTGGGTGTTACCCACCACCTTGCTCTGTGGAGCCCGGACGTTCCTCGTCACTTTCGTGCCGCGATCGTCTGGCCGACCCATCCAAGTTCAAGGTTAGTTGCGCAAGGCGGTAATGAAAAGGCCTACAGGTGCGAAGTGATGTTAGTGGCGAGTACCTCAGCCGCGTCATCGCCCCAAACTCGGATAATGGTTATCGAGCAAGGAGCAACCTGTGGCCGCCAATATGCCGAAGGTCCAGCATCGAGAGCCCACCTAATAAATCCGCGAACCGGCATAACGTGCGCCACGGCAACCACGGTTTTTCCAGCAAATTCCTTAACAATCTGCTGCCTGGCCCGATTTATCCTGACGTCAAAGGTTGAGAGCGACTCACCATTTGGTGGTGCAACTTCGAACGAGCCTTGCCATGCGGCCAAAACTTCAGGAGTGGCCGCTGCAACTTCTTCGTTGGTGAGGCCATCCCAATCACCAAATCCAATTTCCCTAAGATTTTCATTTAGCGAAACAGCTAACCCAAGAGGCTTTGCAATTATTTCTGCGGTCTCTCTGGTGCGGTTCATAGGAGATGCGACCACTGCTGCCACAGGTGGAATATGTTTCCATCTACCATCACGGCCAAGTTGCTGGATGACAGTTGCAGCAGCAGCTGCATCTGCGCGGCCTGCATCGCTGAGACTAGGATCATCCCCGTCACCGCCAGAAATCTTGTGAGATTCTGTCAATGCTGTGCGGCCATGCCTTACTAAGACAAGCGTGGTTAGGGGCTGGTCAGAAACCTTAGGTGCACGAATTGAAGTTGGTCCAGCCAAATTGAATTCCGTAGTGAATGCACTCGGCTTCGAATCAAAACCTGAATCGTAGTCAGCAAGGTCATCCATGGCTTTGTTAGCTAACGCATCGGCAAGAGTATTTTGCTCACGCGGTATCCATTGCCAAGTGATTGATTTTCCTCGAACTAGATCCTGTACTTGAGCACCAAGTGAGATCATGTCGGGGTGTTTGATCTTCCAGCCGCCAGACATTTGCTCGATTACTAATTTGCTGTCCATTCGAACCAAGAAATTTGCGTCGGAATTTATTTCAAAGGCCGCCTGCAGACCAGCGATGAGTGCGACATATTCTGCAACATTGTTGGTGGCAACGCCCACATAGCGTGCAATCTCGCGAATGACTTGACCGGTTGATGCATCGATAACAACTGCGCCTGAACCAGCGGTGCCGGGGTTTCCCCTGCTTCCCCCATCTGCCTCAATGATTAGCTGCTGCGACACTAGCGAACCAGAATCCCGTTGCATTCGGCGCAATGAGCGAGCTCATCCATGGGTGTGGCTCGAACCTCGTCAAGGCTCGCACCTGTCATCGTCATTCCACACGCACCACAGTTGATGCCGCTGAAACGACCGACGCCCGCTCCTCTGGCCTTCAATTTCTCATAGTGCTCCGCTAATTCCTCTGAAAGATTGGCCTTGGCCCTGGCTCGGTCTTCAGCCAAAAGCATCGCCCCCGACTTCAACTTGGCCAACTCGGCTGCCTGACCCGCTTCGAGACTCTGCAATTTTTGCTGGGCAGTTTCACGGGATTCAGATATTGAAGCAACCTCGGCGCTTTGCATTTCAACTTTCTCAATGAGCGCGAGTTCGGCATCTTCTAGGGTGTCTTTTCGTTTCGCCAAAGATTGAAGCTCGTGCTGAATTCCCTGAATGTCTTTCGGGTTGCTGCTCTGCTCCAACCTTTGCTTGTCTTTGTTGATTCTTTGCTCTACCAAGAGCAAGTCTTCGGCAGATCTCCTCAGCTCTATTTCGAGAGCATCCTGTGCATTGCGAGCATTTAGCAACTCTTCTGATAACTTCATCAATTCCGAGCGAGAGGATTCAATCTCAGTGCCATTGATCAATGCGTCAGTTGCGATGGTGTTCCTACGAATCTGTAGGTCGATTTGACTTAGTTCCAGCAAGGTTTCTTGTTGCTGCTGACTTGCTTTCATGAACGGTCTGCCTAATCTATTGAGTTACTGCGAAATCCCAAGGGTCTGTTCTCAGGTCGCTAACTTCAAACTTAACACCGGAAACCGCATTTTCCAGTTCTTTCGAAGCCACATCTAGCCAAAGCGATTCCGCAGCCCAATGTGAAATGTCAATAAGTGCAAGATCAGACCCTGTAGCCGATGCAGATTCACGTGCATCTTGAGTTGGGTGATGACGCAAATCAGAGGTCACGTAAACATCTGCTCCAGAAGATAGAGCGTCTGAGATAAATGAGTCACCGGCGCCACCGCAAAGGGCAACCCTCGTAACTAGTGAGTCGGGGTTACCGGCAACCTTGAGTCCCGCAGCAGTAGCCGGCAGAGCCTTCGCAACTAAGCGAGAAAAATCTACAAGAGTCAGGGGCCGAACAAGGTTACCGACCCGACCATGACCAATGCCCGCTCCTGTCGCAACCAGAGGCTCAATATCCGTTAATCCGAAGGCGGTAGCCAACGTGGCAGACACTCCCGTGCGCGTGATATCCGCGTTTGTGTGGGCTGCGTAAATAGCGACATTTGCCCTAATTGCCTTTGATAGGACGGAACCCTTAAGGGAATCCTCCGCGAGAGAAGTGACACCTTTGAGCAAATAGGGATGATGCGAAATCACTAAGTCAAAACCGCCGGCAATGGCATCGTCGATTAGTTCAGATGTCACGTCTACGGAGAGTAAGACTTTTGAGACTTGGTTGCCCGGCGATCCAACAATTAGACCTGGCCTATCCCAATCCTCAGCTCCGGATGTAGGCCACAAGGATTCGGCTGCCGCAATCAGCTGAGCGATATTGGCCACGGACTATTCCGCTTCTACGTTGATCAGGTCATGGCGACGAGATTCAATCTTTAGGACTTCCTGTTCCTGAAGTTTGATTCTCTTGCGACCGAACAGAATTGGGAAAAGGAAACTCACCAGTGGCGCAATGTAAATACCAACATTGAAGTAGGAATCACTGATGTAGCCGGTCCAAGACCAAATTCCTTCGACGTTTGATACGAGCCCAAGACCAGTAGCAACAGCGACTAAGAATCCGGAAATGTTTACCCAATTCCAGGCACGATAGAAACCGTAATCACGGGCCAGAGAAACTTCGTGGTACGCGATTTTTCGAATGGCTACATCGCCCACAAATATTCCGGCCCAGGCGAAGATAATCACTGCTGCAAAACTTAGGTTCACGAACTGTGAAACGAATACTGCTGAGACAATTGTTATTGCAAACAAGATCGGCTGACTAATCGCTGGTCGAAGTTTCAAATTGATCGAGGCAAACGACACCGATGTTGCATACATCCAAGATGCGGCCCAAACAACTAATGTCAAAATCGCACTGTATAGCAATACGTTCGCAGCCCACTCAGGAGTGACTTTTAGTACCTCATCTAATACAGACTCGATTGCGTCGATTCTGCCCTGAGGGAGAATCGACTTGAATGCGATAAGTGCGTAACTGGAAACCAATAGCGGAATAACTCCAGTGGCCAAAGCCACAAAGAGTGAAACTTTAGTACCGGATTCACGCATCGGAATCTTGCGAGTAAATTCGGCGACCGAAGTGATCCAGAAAGCACCGAAGAAAATCCCAACCACACTTGAAACAGCAACAAGTGCGTAGAAATCAGGTGTCGCGCTGAAAGTCAGAACGTCAAGGCTCACATTTTCCGCTGTCACTGCGATAAACAGAATTACGCCTATCGCACCAAAGCCACCAACCAACAACTGCGCCCAGTAAAGTGTCTTGCCGCCAAAGAAGGCGAGCACTCCACCAACCAGTAATACAGCCACCAAACCGACCGCCTGCAATGTGATCAAAGGAGCAGAAGCTAACGCCGGCGTATCAAGCCCTGGAAGGCCGACGACCAAACCATCAAATGACTGAACTCCTAGGTAAAGCAGCGACGCCCCGAACACTAGTTTGATTAGAACTAACGGAATCGCGGAAACCAAGTTTCCATGAACGCCAAAAGCCGCCCTGGCCAGTATCAAAGTAGACAAACCACTTCGTTTTCCAGCAATGGCTGCAACGGAAATCAAGAGTGAACTAAATAGCAAACCAACCGCAATCGCCAAGATGCCATCGCCAGCATTCGGTAGACGAGACACATAAGCGGCAAGCATCAGAGGAGCAACACCAACGGTTAGTCCTCCCCAGACAAACAGTTGGGAAATCGGCTTAGACCGGCGCGCGATTGTAGATAGCGGTTGATCTATCGCGCCGCTCTTTGGTTCACGCGCGAACGGTAGCTCACCATCTTTCAGAAGGAAGTCGAATCCTTCTTTCTCTTCATCATCTGCACTCTGCTCAGCTGATTCGATAATGTCAAAACTTCCAGTGGCATAATCCGCAGCTGCAACTGGTTCCGGCTCAACCTCAACACGTGCGGCTTCGGCAATACGTTCAGCCTCTAGGCGTGCAGTTTCCTCTGCAGCCTCGCGTTCGGCAGCAACACGTTCCGCTTCAATCCGAGCAGCTTCAATGCGTTCAGCTTCTTCCGCCGCAAGACGTTCTGCTTCAATTTGTTCAGCTTCGACGCGTTGCGCCTCTTCCGCCGCAACACGTTCTGCTTCAATTAGTGCAGCTTCTTCCGCTGCAAGACGTTCTGCTTCAATCCGTGCCGCTTCGCGCTCGGCAGCAATTCTTTCAGTGTCAATACGTTCTTGTTCGGCAATACGCTCGGCTTCGATTCTTGCCGCTTCCTCAGCCGCTGCGCGCTCGGCTGCAAGTTTCTCAGCCGCTTCAGCGCGAACTCTTTCCACTGCTTCTTCTTTTACGCGCTCCGCTTCGGCTTCTGCCTCTGCAATCGCTGCGGCAACCGCTGCTTCCCGTTCTGAAGCAAGTCGAGCTTCAGCTTCGACCTTTGCCCGAGCAACCGCGTTCTCGGTTTCTCGAATTTGAGCCTCTTGGCGTTCCTGCCAATCTGGAACTAGCTTCTGCCAGCTTGAATCGTCTCGAACCTCAGAAACTTCTTCTTCGGTTTGAGCCGGTAAACCGGCTTGAGTTCGGCGCGCGGCACTTAGTGCAGTCTTCGCTTCGTCTGTGCCAAGTGATTCCATTTGACGAACCCAAGCGACGTAGGCCTGCGCGTCTTCGGCTCGGAGTTTGGCCTGCTGCTCGAGCAGATCCATGGCAGCCAGGGCATCCTTGGCCGATTCAATCGCTAACGCCAATTCGGCATCATCAAAGGCCTGCTTGCGAGGCGGGTCGAATGGGTTAGTCATACCGAAAATACTAATGCCGCGTCATTTCTGACGCGGCATCAATGTTCCCCTAGGGGAATAGTGGGCCCTACCGGGCTCGAACCGATGACATCCACGGTGTAAGCGTGGCGCTCTACCAACTGAGCTAAAGGCCCAACAACAAGCCAGCCTAATACATAAGACCGGCGGTTGCCAATTTAGAGGGAAGCTAGTGCCCGATCGTATTCGTCTAGCGAACGCGCCTGACCAGGTGCGGTCACGAACTTAGCTGCCAGCTTGCCATCCTTGTCCACTACAAAAGTGGCTCGGTTTGAAATGCCGGCTTCTTCAAGGAAGACGTCGTAGGCCTTAGCTACCCCGCCGTGTGGCCAGAAGTCTGCCAAAACTGAGAACTTATAGCCTTCGTGGTCTGCAAACTGCTTCTGCACGAACTTGCTGTCGACCGAAATGGCAAGCAACTCAACGTTGTCACGTTCGAAGCGAGCAAAGTTGTCGCGAAGTTCACAAAGTTCACCGGTGCAGATTCCAGAGAAAGAAAGAGGGTAGAAAACGATCACTACTGGCTTCTTACCGCGGAAATCGCTCAAAGTTACGGTCTCGCCGTACTGGTTAACTAGCGAAAAGTCAGGCGCTTCGTCGCCGATGATTAGGGCCATTTTGAAGCCTTTCTAGGTCTGGTCGGGTTGATACCAATAATTGGTCAACCGAGGGCTGAGCGGAAAACTTCCCGCAGAACTAAGAATAAACTTGCTCTTGGCTCAAAACCCGAGCCAGGTTATTCCATCCCCCACGAAAGAGGATGTTCTTGTCAGTTAACAACCAGGACGCATACGCGGTCAACACCCCAGACCAAGACCCTGAAGAGACTCGCGAATGGCTTGAGTCTCTCGATGCAGTTAGTCGAGTGCATGGCCGAGGCCGCGCTCGCGAAATCATGCTGAACCTCCTGCGACGTTCACACGAACTGCAATTGAACGTGCCTATCGTTCCAACCACTGACTACATCAACACGATCGCACCCGAGAATGAACCTGAATTCCCTGGTGACGAGAAAATCGAACGCACATACCGTTCTTGGATGCGATGGAACGCAGCGATGCTGGTTCACCGTGCGCAGCGTCCTGGCATCGGAGTGGGTGGGCACATTTCTACCTTTGCGTCATCTGCATCGCTATATGAAGTTGGATTCAACCACTTCTTCAAGGGACAAGACCACGCTTCAGGTGGCGACCAAATTTTCATCCAGGGTCACGCATCTCCTGGTCCTTACGCACGTGCATTTCTAGAAGGACGTTTGAGCGAAGCGCAGCTCGACGGATTCCGTCAAGAAAAGTCACATCAGGGTGGTGGACTATCTTCTTACCCGCACCCTCGCTTGATGCCGGACTTCTGGCAATTCCCAACCGTTTCAATGGGTATTGGCCCGATCAACGCGATCTATCAGGCGCAAGCCAACCGCTATCTAGCCGGTCGTGGATTCAAAGACACCAGCGAACAGCATGTTTGGGCTTTCCTGGGAGATGGAGAACTCGATGAGGTTGAATCTCGCGGAGCGCTTCAGCTCGCTGCCAATGACAAGCTGGACAATCTTACTTTTGTTGTGAACTGTAACCTGCAGCGACTAGATGGTCCGGTTCGTGGAAACGGAAAAATTATTCAGGAGCTCGAGAGCTTCTTCCGGGGTGCTGGATGGAATGTAATCAAGGTTGTTTGGGGTCGCGAGTGGGACTCCCTGCTTGAGCAGGATCACGACGGTGCTCTTGTGGACCTAATGAACAAGACGCCGGATGGCGACTACCAGACCTACAAGACAGAGAACGGCGCATTCGTTCGCGAAAACTTCTTCGGACGCGACCCTCGCACATTGAAGCTGGTTGAGAACCTTTCTGATGACGAGATTTGGGGACTCAAGCGAGGTGGTCACGACTATCGCAAGGTTTACGCTGCTTACAAGGCGGCCGTGGAGCACAAGGGTCAGCCAACAGTAATTTTGGCTAAGACCATCAAGGGCTTCACTCTAGGTAAGTCATTTGAGGGCCGTAACGCCACCCACCAGATGAAGAAGCTAACCCTCGATAACCTGAAGAGCTTCCGTGATGAGCTGCACGTGCCTATCACGGATGCACAACTCGAGGAGAATCCTTACCAGCCTCCTTACTTCCACCCTGGCCAAGACGCTCCTGAAATTCAGTACATGCACGAGCGTCGTCGCGAACTCGGTGGATATCTGCCAGAACGCCGCAGCAAATATGTTGACTTCAAACTTCCAACCGAGGATGCATTCAAGGTTGCCAAGGGCGGATCAGGTACACAAGAAGTTGCCACCACAATGGCTTTCGTTCGACTAATGAAGGACTTGTTGCGCGTTCCAGAATTTGGTGAGCGTATCGTTCCGATCATTCCTGATGAGGCACGCACATTTGGTATGGATGCGTTCTTCCCTACCGCGAAAATTTACAACCCGAATGGTCAGCACTACATCTCTGTAGACCGTGAGCTATTGCTCAACTACAAGGAGTCAACCGCTGGTCAGATTTTGCACACTGGAATCAACGAAGCTGGTTCGATTGCGGCACTTACTGCAACTGCAACTAGTTATGCCACACAGGGTCAGCCACTGATTCCGTTCTACGTTTTCTATTCGATGTTCGGATTCCAGCGCACAGCAGATGCAATTTGGGCTGCGACAGATCAGCTTTCTCGCGGGTTCATGATTGGTGCTACCGCTGGTAGAACCACACTTACCGGTGAAGGCCTTCAGCACGCCGACGGTCACTCGCCTGTTTTGGCAGCGACCAATACTGGCGTAATTAGCTACGACCCTGCGTACGGCTACGAAATTGGTCACATCATTCGCAGCGGTATTGAACGCATGTATGGCGGCACGCACAAGGATCCAAACGTGCTGTACTACTTGACTGTTTACAACGAGCCAATTGTTCAGCCAGCAGAACCAGAAAACGTTGACGTTGATGGCATCATTCGCGGTATTCACCGAATCAGCGAAAACCACCACGACGGCCTAAAGGCTCAGATTCTCGCTTCCGGAGTTGCTGTGCCGTGGGCTTACGAAGCTCAGCAGTTGCTTCAGGATGACTGGGGTGTCTCGGCAGACATCTGGTCGGTAACCTCATGGACCGAACTTCGACGCAACGGTTTGAAGCGTGACGAGTTCCGTTTCCTCAACCCGAACGCTGAGATTCCGGTGGCTTACCTGACCCACAAGTTGAAAGACGCCCGTGGTCCATTCCTGGGAGTGTCTGACTACATGCACCAGGTGCCGGACCAGATTCGCAATTGGAT
>JACCDK011482063.1_pt1 | contig 24668 bp, 23 predicted proteins | sample 7445871 | NCBI WGS metagenome assembly JACCDK01 (sample SAMN15323436, study PRJNA562643) | freshwater metagenome | isolation source: river surface water | place: USA:Blue River Watershed | collected 2017-08-15 | reverse complement strand
TCGATTCTTCGCGGCGCCTTTGCCCCTGACCACTGGTGGGCCTACTGGTTCTTAGACCCAGCCGAGGGCATTGAGCAGATGCTCACCTACATCTTCGGAATCTCGGCTTTCATGATTGTTGCCGGGTTCGGTTTCAATGCGCTGCGCAACGCGGTAGCAAAGTTGCAGCGCTAAGGCGACTTAAAAAAGTGGAAGCTTGCAGCGCCCTTTAGCTAGCGGCGAGTTGCCCGCAGGCACCGTCGATCTCTTTGCCTCGAGTGTCGCGCAGGGTGGTCGGAATGCCGGCCTTCTCGAGCGTCGAGATGAACACGCGGGTGACCTCGGGAATCGAGGCCGTCCAGATAGAACCAGGCGTTGGGTTTAGCGGAATCGGGTTAACGTGAACCCAACCCTTGCCACGGTCGTTGAGCTTTTTGGCCAGCAATTCGGCACGCCACTCGTGGTCGTTCATGTCTTTGATCAGTGCGTATTCGATAGAAACTCGACGACCCGTTGCATCGAAGTATGCCCTCGCAGCATCTAGAGCCTCGTCAACCTTCCAACGTGAGTTCACCGGAATCAACTCGTCGCGCAGTTTGTCGTCTGGGGCGTGCAGCGAAAGGGCAAATGTCACCGGAATCTCTTCGGCAGCAAGCTTGTGAATGGCCGGCACCAAACCAACGGTAGAAACGGTGATGTTACGAGCCGACATACCGAGCCCGTTTGGCTGAGGTTCGATCATGGTGCGCAGCGCCGACATCACTCGGTTGTAGTTGGCGAGTGGCTCACCCATGCCCATAAAAACAATGTTGCTCACACGCTCTGGGGCGTCGCCGGCCTTTGCCTTGCGCCCGCCCAACTCGCCATTTGCGATCGCTTGGTTGGCGCGCACAATTTGATCGATTATTTCGCCCGTCGACATGTTGCGGGTCAGGCCTGCCTGACCCGTGGCACAGAACGGGCAGTTCATGCCGCAGCCTGCTTGTGACGAGATACAGAGCGTGATGCGTCCCGTGTAGCGCATGAGCACTGACTCGACAAGGGCGCCGTCGAACAGCCGCCACAAGAACTTGATCGTGTCACCCTTGTCGGTCTGCAGGCGCTTGACCTCGGTTAGTAGCGTCGGCAACAGAGCGCCGACGAGTTCTTCGCGACCCGCGACCGGCAGGTCGGTCATGTCGGCCGGGTTGCTCGTGTAGTGGGTGAAGTAATGAGTCGATAGCTGCTTGGCTCTAAACCTTTGAATGCCCAGCTCTTTAACTCGCTCGGCGCGCTCGGCGATGCTCAGGTCGGCTAGGTGCACTGGTGGCTGCTTGCGCTTTGGCTCGGCAAACTGAAGCAGCGGCTTGCCGGTTTCGTCTTTAGCCTGAGTCCAGCCCTCGGCCGCGGGGCGAACTTGTTTGCGCTCGGTCATGTTCCACAGTCTTTTCGTTGGGCATCAAGCGGATGCTCTCTTCACAAGTTTAAGCGCCAGCGCTCAAGATTCACGGGCAAAAGAAAAGTGGGTGGAACCTCTCGGCTCCACCCACTGATCTTTAGTCAGTTTTTACTTGACCATCTGCATCTTGGTGACCTTGGTGTTACCAACGGTAACGGTTACCTTCTGAGCACCAGACTTTGCAACGGTGAACTTGAAGGTTCGGGTTGCGCTGCTTGGGATGGTCACCTTGAAGGTGCGAACACCGTGGATGGTGACGGTTAGTTGCTTGCCGCGGGCGTTACCAACGGTAACTGCAATCACACGCTTCGAAGAGCTGGTGATCTTTGCCCACGATGCCATCTTCGGGGTAACAGCGCCGTTGAATGCGATGTCGTCGAAGTAGTAGTCACCCTTGGCGTTAGCTGCATCGACACACGAAAAGCCTGGGAAGACGCTTACCTTGTTGTAGACCTTGGCCGAGTCGTAGTTCGAGAAGTCCCAGGTTAGACGGTTCCAGCCAGCTGCGGTTGCGGTTGCGTCTTTCTCAACGAAAATTCCGCCGTCAAGTGAGCTCTCCAGCTTCATGCGAACGCTTGCACCAGCTGCTGGCACGTAAACGTTTGCGGTCACCGAGGTGTTTCCGTCAGACAGCATGGTTTCGCTGGTCGAGGCGGTAACAAGAGTTACACCAGCCCAGCACTCGCCGCCAGCGACAATCTTTGCTGCTTTTCCGGTTGTGGCTCCGTCTGGAGAGCCAGTGGTCGAGCTGACAGCTCCGCCGAAGTCAACAAATGCGTTCTCGCCCTCGAAGTTCAACAGGGTTGATGGCGAAGTTACTGGAACTACTACGTCTGCGGTGGCAGCACCCGGGAACTCGGCGTTGTCGATGTAGACATCTAGACCCTGACGGCCATCTTTGAAGAACAATGGGAAGAACGAAGCGGTGGTGCAGTCAACCAGACCAGCGCTTTCAAACTTTAGAGTTTCCCAGCCTGAACCGGTGTGTGCAACCTTGATTTCGGTAGCTACGCAGCCACCCTCCATCTTCAGCATCATGTCGCCAGCAACGGTCGAATAGACGTCGATGTTGGCGTATGAAGCGGTTGCTGAGAATAGAACGCCACCCTGGGTTGCCGCTGCGGTGGTCTTGAGGAACGTGGTTCCAGACCATGGCTGTGCGTTTGCGGTGATGTTTAGTTTGGCACCCTTGCCTGCACGGCCACCAGGCAGCGAAGCCTCGAGTGATGATGAGTTACCTTCGAAGTCTGCAACGTATTCGCCAGCACTACCTAGCTGGTAGCCGGTGGTGTCATTGTCTTCGAACGTGACAGTTAGTGGTGCCGAGGCTGCGCTTGCAGCACTGGCGGTGATGCCGACAAGGCCGGCGCTCAAAAGTGCGGTAGCTGAGGTCAGCGCCGCTAGCTTCTTGAGAACTAGATTCATTGCAGTTCCTTCCATAAGGGTTTTTGGAGTGAACTGTTCTTGAGGCAGGTGCGAAAACGCGAGGATGCTCAAAAATAGCCACTCGGTCGTGCGCACACACTTCCTGCGTTCAAGTTACTCCTGAAAGCGGTTACCTGAAAGCGGTTTCACTAACTTTTATCAAACTGTTACCAAGCGAATTAACGCTTGACTACCTCGCCGTAGCCGTCGACCTTCCAGGCACGCACGTAGTCGATGTGCATCTTGCTCGTGGTCCAGCCACTCCACTCTCCACCGAAGTCACCGGTGGCGTTGTTCAGAATCAAGAAGAAGTAGTCATTGAATGACCAGCTGTTAGTTCGAGCCTGAGCCTTGGTCAACGTGAAGAAGAGGTTTCCGTCGACATAGAAGTCCATGCGATCTGGCTTCCAGGCAAAACCGTAGAGGTGAAAGTCGTCTGAGTAGTTGGTCGAGCTCGCAGCAGAACCGAAGTCGCCGTAGTCATAGGTATGGGCGCCAACATCGAAAGCCTTGCCATTGGTTGAGTAGTGCACCGCGGCAGAGTTTCTCCATGGTTGGTGGCCGCCCTGCTCGGCAATGTCGATTTCACCGGATGCTGGCCAGCCCACGCTCGTGATGCTGTCGCCGATCATCCAGAATGCTGGCCAGTTTCTGCCGCCCTTCGGCATCTTGATGCGGGCTTCGATGTAACCGTATTTGAATGAGACCTTGCCCTGAGTGTCAAAACGGCCCGAGGTGAACTCGCAGCCAGACCAAGCGAGGCAGGTGGCTCCCGCGGGAGCTTGGCCGGTCTTGGTGGTCGTGATCACTGCGTTTCCATCGCTGGATCCGTCTAACTTGATCGCACCCGGAAAGTACCACTGTGGTTCGTTGTTGTGGCAGGTGCCGCCACCGTTTGCCCCGTCGTGACCGCAGTAGCGTGCGGTCCAGGTAGCGGAGTCAACCGACGCCCCCGACTCACCCTTGAACTCGTCTGACCACAGTAGGTCGCCAACTCGGTGACCAGAAACTACCGGAGCAACTGGGCCAACCGAGGTCGAACTCCAAACCGGCCAAAGGGTCACGTCACCGGCGGTGCGGTAGGTCTGACCGGGCTGGCCAATCACGGTGCCGTTTTGAGACTTTGACCAACCCAAGAACGTGGCGCCGTTTCGCACGAAAAGGTTCTGAGGCAAGACTCCGTTGGTTACATTGAACTTGAGAGTCGGCATGGTTCCATCGCCGGGCGAAGAGAAGCTCATGTTGTATTCGACTAGCGACCACTTGGCGAACAGCATCTGGTTTTTCTTTGCCACAAACTTTGACGCGTTGGCATATGCAACGTCGCCAGCAGCCGAGGTAGCCCAACCAGCAAACGCATAGCCAACCCTGGTGAACTTATTGGTCGCCAAAGTTACGCCGGTGATGTTGGCCAACTGCGATGGCATTACGCCGACTCCAGAGTTGGCGTAGAAATCGATTTTGTAGCTAACCGGAATCCACTTTGCGAATAACTTGAGGTTTGCCTTCGGCTTCACGAGCGCAGCATCCACGTATTTAATGCTGCCCGTTGACGAGGTTGCCCAACCGGCGAATGCGTAGTGGGTGCGTTTGAAGGTGTTCTTCTTGAGTTTCGCACCGGCCGAGCCAACCATCTGGCTCGACATCGTGCCATAGCCGCCGTTCGTTGCGAACGAGATTTTGTAGCTCGGGGCGGCGACGGCGTCGAGCAACTGTGGCTGGGCGAGAGTTAGGCCTAGCGCGAGACCGAGAACCGTAAAAAGCGCGAGCAAACGACGCGTGGTTTGACGGATGCTGGAATGTGCAAAGTTGCTCAAAGGTAAAACCCCTAGGTTGAGTTTCGAATGACCATCGCGCTTGCACATAACACGAACGGTACGTCTTTAGAGACTAGCAGTCGACCTAGCAATAGGCTAGGCGAGGCTACAAGGCCGGCACCACCTAACGCGAGAGCACCGTTCAAAGATGAAAACTAGCGAGAGCACGGGCGAAGACCGCCAGATGGTTTTTCGCAACCTGCAGCTGGTTTCGCCAGTCGAGCGAGTAGCCAAATCGAATGTGATGCAGTTCATCTCGACCAACGCCAACATCGGAAACTTCATGCCGGTGAAGGCCATTCAAAACATGCTCGGCGAAGAAACCGATGTTTGGAACATGCACCGCCCGGTTGATTGGCAGTTTGTCAATGCCAACTACAAGGCGGTTGTGATCGGCGGGGCCGGATTGCTCTCGCGCGCTTTCAACCAGTTTTGGATCGACTGCGCAGCGAACTGCAATCTGCCAATAATCGTATGGGGCATCGGAACCTGCATCATCGATGGCATCGAACTCGAACAGACCATCTGCGACTTTGAGCCGGTCAGGAGCATTTTCGATCGAGCCGTTTTGATCAACGTGCGCGACGAGGTAACTGCCAAGCTCTATGCCGATGGGCTTGGCGACAAAACTTGGATCACCGCCTGCCCAACGATCGACTACCTGAGCAAATTCGAGGTCACTCCAGAGCGCAACACCTTAACCTTGAGCGTGCACCCCGAACTTGCCACCGAGCGCACCCACGGTTTGATTCAGGCCATGAGCGAGCGCTTGGGTTTCATGGTGCTGCGCACCGAAAATGTGCAGAGCCCCGAAGAGGGTCTCGAAGACATCATTCGAAACTACTACTGCCGCAGCGAGCTGGTCATCGCCACTCGGCTTCACGGTGCAATCACGGCCTACGGTCTGGGCATTCCATACCTGGCCTGGCCTGGTGACGAAAAGGTGCGCGAATTCCACCGGCTATACGGTGGCGGTCACCTGTTTAGAAGCATGGATGCCCTGGCCAACCTGCTGGCCGTGAAACACGAGCCACTGCCCAAACCCGACTTGACCGCAGTTCATGCCTTCGCGAAACTTGCGAAACAGGCGATTGCAGCCTTGAACTAGACCGCCAGTATTTTCTCGAGGCGTTGCTGCATCTGCTCGATGTTCAAGGGCGTGTGGCCCGATGGGTCTTCTGAAGCGGGAATCACTTCAACTTTTAGTGAATGTGATGGCGCCGTTTTTAGGTAGGCCTCGAGTTGAGGAACCTGATCTTCGAAATGATGCTTGTCTGACTCTTTGATTACAACAAGGCCGTGGGGAACCTTGCCCTGTTGCCTGAGTGTAGTCACCACGTTGAAACGTTCGCCATATTTCGAGTCGATCGACTCACGATTTTCGGCTTCAAAACCAGTCTTCGCAATCAGGTCAATTGCCGACCCCACTGAGTAAGTCATCAAGTTGATTTGGGGATTCTCGGCATAAACGCCCCCGTAACCGACTTCGATTCCGGCTTGCTCAGCCATCGCACCTGCCTGTATGGCGCAGAAGCCTCCCAGCGAAGAGCCGCAGAAAACCACGCTCTCGTATCCAAGTTCGATCTGAAGAAAGGCGATGTGCTTCAACACCTCTTCGAGCGCCCAGGTGTTCTGGTTGCCAACCAACCAACCTCCAAGCATGTTCTCATCAAGACGCATAGTCGGGTCGGCTACGCAGAGCACATCGAAATTTTCAAAAAGCTTTGCCCAGCTCCAGCGGTGAAAAGCCGGGACCCGCCTTGAGTCTCGTGGCAAAGCCGAGGGAAAAAACACCAGAAGGTTGTCAGCATTCTTTCGCGAAAAGAAGTAATCGAAAATCAAGCCGTCTTGTTCAAACGAAGCGAGTTGCTCAACGGGGCCGACTAAGAGTTGGTCGAGCGAGTCAACCAGTGGCGCGATGTTTGCTTCGGTCAACCTTGACCAACCTTTCAAAAATATCCCCCGGTGTTGCTGATAACACCCTTGAGTAATCTAAGGCATTTGAGGCGTGTAAACGCTTGCAATTTGGCGTAGATTAGAAAGAAATATTCGTTGTTGGCGGCATTTACGCCAACGGGTACCCATTTAGGAACAAATGGCCGGCACAAGCATTTTGGTCTATGCAGAACGCGTAGGCGGCAATCTCGGTGAGATAGAAAAACTCCTTGCCGGGCCGCTGGCCGATTTTGACGGCGTTCACGTGTTGCCGTTCTTTCACCCCTACGACGGTGACGATGCGGGCTTCGACCCGATCGACCACAAAATCGTCGACCCACGTCTTGGCAACTGGGCAGACTTCAAGCGCATCTCGCAAACGCACGAACTAACCGCTGACCTGATTGTGAATCACGCCTCGGCTCTGTCGCCAGAGTTCATCGACTGGCAGGCGAAGGGTGAGGCATCCGAGTTTGACGGCATGTTCTTGACCTTCGACGTGGTGTTCCCAAACGGCGCAAGTGAAGATGACATCACCTCGTTCTATCGCCCCCGCCCCGGCATGCCATTCACGGCTTATGAGGTGAACGGTCGCCGAAGACTGGTCTGGACCACCTTCATGCCATCGCAGGTCGACATCGACATCAACCACCCGGCCGGCCAAAAATACCTGGTGAACGTGCTCGAAGCCCTCAAGAGCGGTGGTGTCAAGGTAGTTCGCCTAGACGCGGTTGGCTACGCGGTGAAGACCCCGGGCACCGACTCGTTCATGACTGCCGAGACTCTCGCCTTCGTTGGCGAGATCACCAAGCTCATTCGCTCGTACGATATGCGAGTGTTGGTCGAGGTTCACGCTCACTACACACAGCAGCTCGAGATCTCTCCGCTGGTCGATTTGATTTATGACTTTCAAACCGCGCCACTGCTGCTTCACTCTTTCTTCAAGGGCACCGTTGACAAACTCGCCGACTGGTTTGCCATTCGCCCGAGTAACTGCCTCAACGTGCTCGACACCCACGACGGCTACGGAGTAATCGACGGCGGCCCAATCAACGGCAAGCCCGGTCTAATTAGCCAGCAAGACATGGCCGACATTTTTGCTCAGGCCGAAATCAACACCGGTGGGCACTCTGCCATCGCGAGCGTTGTGCCGCAGTGGTTCACCCTGCCACACCAAATCAACGCCACCTTGCCGAACATTCTCGCCAACGACACCGCCTATGTTGCATCGCGCGCGGTGCAGTTCTTCTTGCCCGGCGAGCCTCAGGTTTATTACGTTGGCCTGTTCAACGGCATGGATGACCGCGAACTGTTTGCACGAACCGGTCAGGGTCGCGACACCAACCGTCACCACTACACCCCGGCCGAGATCGAGGTCGCGCTCGCGCAACCGGTAACCCAGTCGATCATCGCCCTGGCTCGATTGCGCAAGCACGCGGCGTTTGACGGTGGCTTCTCGTATGCGGTCACCGGCGACACGAGCATCCGCCTAATCTGGGCGAAGGGCGAAGAGCGAATCAGCCTAGAGATCGACACCACCGTAGGCAACCCGAGCTTTGTTATCGAAGCAACAGTGGATGCCGGACTGGCTCGATTCACGTCGGTCGAAGAATTGGCCACCGCCCGCATTTAGTGTTTTGAGCCGCCGAAGGCACTAGGCTTTGCCTAACGTTTTGTGCGAAACGAAAAACTACTTAAAGGGGTTCGTTTGTCGGCACGGCGCAATTTTGCGTTTCTAACGCTGGTACTGGTCATTGGTTTAGCACTCGCGCCATTTGATGCTGCGTTCGCCAGCACACCCTCGATTAGCTCGGTGCAAACACTCAGCGGTTACAAGAGTGTGCAGTTCACCTGGCGACACACGAAAGTGTCGAAACCATCAAATTTCAAAACGGTCGTTGAGCTCACTTCTGGCAGTTCGAAAATAACCAAGTCTTTTAGCGCGCAAACCACATCAGCCATCTTGCAAAATCTCGATCCTAAGAAGACCTACAAAGCTCAGGTGTTCAACATCACCGGATCAACGAAGACCAAGGCCATCAGCAAAAATGTCAAAGCTAACGCAGGGTTGTTGCCAAACATAATCATTTTTGCCCAACCGCAAGACATGTTTCTAAGTGCAGAGCCGCAGCGATTGATCGTTTCGTCGCCACTTTCGAACGTGGTGGTAACAACTCAAACACCGAGCACCTGCTCGGTTACCAACAACAGGGTTAGCCCACTGAGAGTTGGCGATTGCCTGCTCAGAGCCCAAGCAATCGGTGATTTCAGATATGCAAAAGCGGTGAGCCAAGACCGTCTCTTGACGGTGGGTGAACCCCTGGAGCCGCAGGTAAAAACCCTGCTCTGGTCAGATGAGTTCAACTCGGCTGCAGGTCAATCGTTTGACAGCTCGAAGTGGGCGGCAGACCTAGGCGATGGTTGTCTGGCACCGCACAATAACTGTGGATGGGGAAACTCGGAGCGCCAGTATTACTTGCCCGAAAATGTGAGACAGAGTTCAACAGACGAAGGTTCGCTAGAGATTTTTGCCTCGCGAACCAAGCCTGCAAGTTCACTCGGCTGCTACTACGGTCGGTGCGAATGGCTGAGTGGCAAAATAACCACCTACGGCAAGGTCGCTTTTACCTACGGTTACCTCGAGGCCAGAATCAAAGCACCGTCCGGAGCGGGAACTTGGCCAGCCTTCTGGCTACTCGGAACGAACATCCGAGAGGTTCCTTGGCCTAAATCTGGCGAAATCGATGTGATGGAGTACAAGGGCTCAAACCCTCAGATCAGTTATGGCACGGTTCATTTTGCTGATTCCTCAAACCAACATCGATATCTAGGGGCAACCAAAGACATGCTGGTTGACCTCAGTGCCGACTATCACCGGTACGGCGTGATGTGGAAGCCAGATGAACTCACTTTCTTCGTAGACGACTTGGCCATTTACCAAGTGCACATCAGCCAGAGCGGCCTAGACAACTGGCCATTTGGCAAGTCGGCAGCGAAAGTTGACCCCAAGTTTTATCTCATTCTCAACCTCGCCATGGGTGGACACTTTGGCGGGGCTGTAGACAGCAGACTCGAGTCTGCGACCATGAACGTCGACTGGGTGCGCTACTACTCAGTCGACGGTTACGGAAAAGTATCAACAAAATAGCCTGCTTGTGCGAGCAGTTTGAAAGGAAGAAATGAAGTCAAAAAAGACTAAGTACTTATTGCTCGCAGCACTAAGCGCACTTGGCCTAACCGGCACGCTCTGGTTGGTTCCAGCCGGCGCCGCCAACTACCAGGCACCGATCGCCGGCAGTTACGTGATGCGTTTGGTGTCACCTCTGCCAGGTTCAGAAAACACTGTTGACCTAACCTCCGACGCCAAAGGAACTTGGGACCAGTTCTACGGAAAGGGTCTTCGGGCTCTTTCTATGTATGCCGACGTGCGCAGCGAAGTGAATCTGACTTTCAAGTACACGACTCCAGCAGGCGCACCGATCACCAACAAGACGGTCTACCTAGTTGTGAACAAGAAGTTCTCTTGTAGCAAGACCACTTTTTACACAACTCAGAACACCGATTACCCGGGCCACAATCGCGCTGACACGCATTCGATTCTGCGCGACTGGTGTGGTGACCAGCCCCAAATGGGAGCGGGCGAGACATCGATCATTGCCACAACCGACGCCTTCGGAAAAGCTACCTTCAACTTGAAGAACTACAGCATCACGGGCGAACAGTTTCCTAAAGCGTTGAACCAGCTAAATCAGTACTCCGCTGGTATCTCTTGCGGCGACGACAACATGTGTATGCAGACGACACTTGCGCCAAGCATGGTGGCTCACCCTAACGAGGCTTACGAGCGCACCGAAGACAAAGACCTCGTCTTCTTGCATTTCGTGAACCCGAAGGTTACTCCAGCCGCGGCAAAGTACACCGTGAAGCCTGGCACCAGCAAGACGCTAACCTTCAAACTCACAAATTTGACCGGTCAGCCTGTTGCTGGCACCACGGTAACTTTTGATAGCTGGGGTGAAGGTAACGCTTTGCCGATCTGGTCGGCAATCTCAAATGAAAAGGGCGAGGTAAGCGTAAAAGTTACCGCACCTAAGGGAACCGTTGGGCTACAGGTCGTAAGGGCCTTCGTCTACGGTTCACCAAAGGGAACCGACCTAAAGGTGTATTGGAAGTAGCACCATTTGCAAACGGGCCTCTGAAGTTCAGGGGCCCGTTTTGCATTGTGTTCAACAAGAAACGGTTAGGTGGCCCACCGCGTGGTTAGTTGAGCGCCGAAGACGGCACCAAAGCCTGCAGTGTGGTCACGCCTTCTTTGCGAGTCAGTGACCAGCGCGGAGCAAGATCATCGAGCATTTTTGAACCGATACCCTTGCTGGCTTTGACGCTCGGGGCTAACCCATCGTTGGTTATGGTTAGGGCGAAACGGCTCGCCTTGATTTCAAGATGGATGGTTACAGACCGAGCCTGCCCGTGTCGATAGGCATTCGAAATCGCCTCTTTGCAAATCTCGGCGATGCACTGTTTGGCAAACTCATCGCTTTCGAGAAGGTCAACAGCCTCTTTTGAGCCGCTATAGGTGATTTCAACCACGCCTCGCCAAACTTCGACAAGTTCATCCATCGCTTCTTTGAGATTAATCGACGCGTTAGTTGGTTTTGAGAGTGACTGAACGACTCTGGCCAAGTCTTGGCGAACTTCATCAATGTCTAACCTCGTGACTATTGGCCGCATTGTCAACCGAGCGATAGCCGTGGTCAGGGCCGCCTGCACCTCACCATGCAAAATGTAGCTCCAGCGCTTATTTGCTACCCAGAAATCACGCTGGTAGATCTCCCACTCTGATTGAAGTGCGGCGTTGTAGTCGGCAACCTCGCGTTCCATCTGCCTCTGATGGGCCGATAGGGCAGTCACAAAGGCCGTGCCTACATAGATGAGTCCGAAACCCCACAACTCGGCAACGAGAACTGCTAACCTCACCAGGTCAGATTCGACCAGCCGTGTTTGTAGATAAGACATTGTGATTAGACCAATGGCCGGTAACCCCACGAAGATGGCGGTCTTGATAATGGTGCCCTTGAACTTGACCCAAGCACCAATGAGACGCACGACGTAGAGGCTGGCAAACGCGATCGGCACATAGATCAACCCCGACAAGAATGGGCCGAGGCCAGCGATGAGAATCGCGCCGTTTGCGTAACCGGGAAAGAAGGCCGCCAACACCATGAAGGGTCTGACGTCACGCACAAGATCGAGGCGCTTGAAAAACTCTAGCGAGCGCACCGCACCAGCCTTCGACGAAAAATCTTCGAAATAGTTGACCGAACGTCGATCTTGAAGCTGTTGGGCCAAGGGCCTAACCGTGTTCAACAAAGTGCTGCGCAGGTACTCAACCTGGTCTTGCACCGGAGTTTTTTCTCCCAAAATGGTCTCAAACTCATGAAGCCTCGGAAGAATGAGCTCTTGAGCCGCCAGCCTCAGCGACTGCTCGTGTTTCTGAAGTGACTGTTGGCGAGTGTTGCGAAGTTCTAGAAGTTGATCGCGCTTTTCCAGAAGATGAGCCATAACCCCTAAGTGACGCACACGCTCGCCGAAAATAGACACGTAAATCAGGGCAAGGTAGATCAAACCAAAGGCGCCGCTGCTCATGTCGAGCACCCAGAGGGGTTCGGGCGTGAAACCCATTTGGAATTCAATGATGTCTTCGCACAGGTTTCTGACTAAGCCGGCAATACCGATAAGTACCAGGTTCATGACCGGTGCCAACCGATGACGGAATGCTGACTTAGGAACAAAGATTCTTACGGCGAGCGCTATTGGAACGAGCACCAGGTGCGAGGCAAAACCAACATAGAGCCAATAAAACTCAAAAACGCCGGTTGGTAAGAAATTGACTAGTAGATAAGCAACCGCATAGTTAGGGATGGTGAAAAAGAAAAAACGCCAACTCCAAAGGTTTCGATCACCCAGTTGTCGCCAAATTCTCTTGCGACCAAAGGTCGCCGTCGAATTATGAGACTCAGGCATCGGTACGTGGCGTTCCAGCTACCTTGATGTACTCGCGAATGAGCGTGGCACGCGCCATTCCCTCATCGCCGTTTTCTAAGCCAAGGGCATCGATGGCCCTGCCAACCACGTTTCTAACCGCTCTAGCCGTGGTGCCGCGCTTGATGGCAATCTGCGAAGGGGTCAAGCCTGAGGCAAGATATTTGACCACGTCAAGCTGCGTGTTCGAAAGCTTGGTGAACATGTGGTCTGGTGTCTTGAAATGCTGATGGTCAATACTCACCTTGCCGCGCAGCGCCGCATCGATGGCCGAAACCAGGTAACTCGGCTCGGCAACACGACCCTTGACCAAGTAGCCGGTGTTGCGAGAGACCACCTTCTTGTTTCGGTCGATCAGTCGCGGCTCGGCAACGTGAGTGAGAAAGAAGATCGAAAGGGCGGGATACAGCGCCAAGAGGCTCTCGGCCAGGTCAAGACCGTTCGGGCCATCGCCGAGTTCGATGTCGAGCAGAGCGAGGTCTGGATCAAAGAGTTTTGCCACACGCTTGGCCTCTACCGCGGAGCCAGCGGTCTGAACTAGAAACCCTTGAGTCTCTAAAAGGTTGGCTATGAGGTTGCGAAGAAGTGACTCGTCTTCAACGACAAGAATCTTTCGCTCGACATTCATTGAATGTGATTCCTCCTGGTATCAAGGTACATTTTGCTTGGTCGAGTTGCCACAAAAAGTTCCGCAAGGGGAACTCACGCGACACAGGCTGTAGTGTCGAATCATGCTCGATTTCAACGACGATGCCTTCATCGAGAACCCCTACCCTGCGCTTGCCGAACTACGAAAAGAAGGCAAGCCCGTGTGGCACGAGGGTGCCCAAATGTTCTTGGCGGCCACTCATGCCGATGCAAATGCAGTGCTGCGCAGCCGCTCACTTGGTCGCATTTTCAAAGCCCGCGAACCCGAGGCCGATTGGTCTACCTTCAACTGGCTGCACAGCGACAGCCTGCTCGACTCAGAGCCCCCAAAACACACCCGACTCCGCTCGCTGCTGGTGAAAGCGTTCAACAAGAACAAGATCGATAGTCTTCGGCCCGATGTGGTTCGGCTGACCGAGTCTCTGCTGCAGGGCATCCAAGCAAAAATCGAACGCGATGGTGAATTCGACGTCATCGCCGATTTTGCCGAACCTCTTCCGGTCAAGGTCATCGCTGCCTTGCTCGGGTTTCCAGACGAAGACGAACACCTGCTCAGGCCCTGGTCACAGGCGATCGTCAAAATGTATGAACTTGACCCGAGTGAGCAGACTCAGGCCGAGGCGCAGAAGGCTAGCCAAGAGTTTGCCGACTATGTTCGTGGTCTCATGGAGGCTCGAAAGGTGTCTCCTGGAACCGATTTGATCAGCGATCTGGCCGCTGTCGAAGAGGATGGCCAGAAGCTCAACGCCCAAGAGCTAATCGCTACCTGCGTTCTCTTGCTGAACGCCGGGCACGAGGCGAGCGTGAACGGATTCGGAAACGGCTTGGTTGCCGCAATGCAACGACCCGACCAACTGCAGCTTTTGCGCGAGCGCCCATTCGAGGTGGCAGCCACGGCGATTGACGAGTTCTTGAGATTCGATGCACCGCTTCACCTCTTTGAGCGCACTGCGACGGCCGACGTTGAGATCGGTGGGGTTATGGTTCGCGAGGGTCAGAAGATTGCCTCGCTGCTCGGCTCGGCCAACCGCGATGAGACGGTTTTTGCCAACGCAACCGAGATGAACATCACTCGCGACCCGAACCCACACATCGGCTTCGGCGCGGGCATCCACTTTTGTATCGGAGCACCGCTTGCTCGCATGGAGATGACAACCTCGCTACCGGCACTGTTCGAGCGTTATCCGACCCTCGAGTTGGCTGCTGAGCCGGTGCGTCGGCCCGGTTTCGTGCTTCGAGGCTACGAATCGGTGCGTTTGCGCGTTGCCTAGAGGGGCAGCGTAAGACTTATTCGGGCGCCAACATAGTTTTTGTTTGGCACCATGCTCCAGGCAAGCGAGAGCTCGTCGAACATGCGTAATCCCACACCCGGGGTCGGGTTGGTGACCGGTGGTTCGCCATTGCTGGTTGCGATGAGGGCTATGGTGGATTCGTCGCTCGATTCGATTGAAAAGTGAAGCTCGTTTGAGCCGCCGTGCCTGAAGGCGTTACCGACAATCTCTTTCGAAAGCTCGTTAACACAAAACGCAAGGTTCGCATCGGCAAACAGCAGGTCGCGAACCGCCGGCTCGATTTTGAAGGTTATGTCACAGGCGCCGGCCCAGGTTTTCACCAAGGCTTCGAGTTCTCGCTCGAGATCAATGCTGACCTTGTTGAGCGGGGCGTTGATCAGTTCTTGCGCTCGATTTAGGTCAGAACGAATGAGTTGCAGTTCGGCTTTGGTAGGTCGCGAAGCATTTTTCGCTCTAGTGAGTGCAACGCTGAGCAAGCTCTGCACGTCGCCGTGAACCATATAGGTGTAGTTTCGGCGAGCCACCCAAATGCGCTGTTCGAAGAGCGCCTTATCGCGCGTCAGTTCTTTTCTTCGAGTGCGCAGTGACTCTCGCAATTCGACCAGGTTGTATTGAAAGATGTAAGTCGCCGAAACAAAAAGCGAAAGAATCAGCGTGCTGAACCCGATGTTGAAAAAGAGCGGGCCGGCCATTCGCGATTGGTGACCGCCGCTGACCGCCCAGGCATCGGTGAGCCAGAATGCGAGCATCCAGAATGTCGCTCCGAAGATTCCCGAAAGGGTAAGGCTCGAGAGCGCGGGTAGCGTGCGAGACGTGAGCAGCAGTCGCACAACCTCGAAAATGAACCAGAGGCTCAGAAGCAAAAACAAGGATTGCAGAATGTGATCAAAACCGTATTCAAATGCTGCGAGCGAAATGAACATCGGGCCGGCTAGAAAGAGCTGCACACGTGGCTGCCAACTTTGCTTGAGGCTAGCCCTAGATGGAATCGTGGTTACCTTTCGAGGCTGCTTTGGCGCGGTAGGCAGCGACCTGGCCGGTTCGTTCGCAACCTTGGCAAGATAGCGCGTTAGCGGTCGAACAGTGTTGTCGATGGCGTCGCGCAACTCATCGAGTGCCGACCTAAAGTCGAGTGTCGATTTAGAAGCTTGAAACTGAGCGTCTAGCGCTCGCAATACGGGTTCTAGTCGCTTGCGAGTCACAGCTCCCAGTCGCTTTTCTTCTTCGGCCAAAAGCCTCGCCGAGTCGGTTCTATAGGCCTCAAGCTCGGCCTCGATCGCCGAATAATCTCTCGAGCCCTCGGCAAACTCGAGCCTGAGGTTGGCAAAAATCGCAACGATGACGAACAGGCCAAAGCTAGTGGCGCCGGTGAGCAGCGGGCGCAGGGCCTCATTGGTTGTGGTCACGCTACCGAAAACTAGCGGCTCGAGCTGGTTCATGATCAACGGTCGAATGGCGCCGAGCGTAAACACAAGAGTCAGATTCAAATAAACGCGGATGCTCGTGCGAGCCATTCGGTCGATCTGCTGACCACCCACCCAAAGCAATGGTGCGATGATCAGGTTGCCAATCACCACGCGAAACAGAAACACCTCTGGGGTCATGCCCGAGATTGGAATGTCAAACGATGCCGTGGTCAGCGGGTAGAGCACGATGAACGCCAACAGAACAGTTGGTCGTAGCGTGTTCTTTCGACCAAGCAGCGAGAGCTGAAGTTCGTAGCGCGACGAGTTTTTGTTTCGTCTGGCCATCAGTGTTGTTCGGGTAGTCCGGCGGCCTTCATAAATTCTCGTGCCGCCAAAACACGACCGTGAGCCATGTCTGAAATTTCGATGCCGGCCGAAGCAATGGTTCGCTTAAGCAAGCCTTCAACGGCGCGAAGGGTGGTGCCTCGAATGGCGGCGATTTCTTGGTTCGAGTGACCCAATGCGACTAGGCGCAAAATTTCAAGCTGCGACTTAGAGATGCGAGAGAGCGGGTGGGTGCTGCGCACGTCGTCGCGAAACTTCTGGCTATCTGCATTGCCGAGCACTGCCGAGATCGCCTTGGTGAGAACCTCTGGGTCTCGCAGGTTCGATTTGCGCAAGTAGGCCGAGCCTTCAGGAATCTTGCTGTCGCCTCGACCCAAAAAGCGAGGCTCGGGCAGGTTGGTTAGAAAAACGAATGCGATGTCGGGTTTGGTTTGACGAAGTGCGTTTGCTAGGTCGAGCCCGGTCGGGCCCTGACCCAACTCGATGTCTAGAACCGCAACTGCCGGTTCAAAATCTGCAATCACACCTCTTGCTTCAACCGCAGAAGAGGCAACCTGCACCTCAAAACCTTGGGCGGTGAGAGTTTCGGCGACGAGCAATCTGATGAATGCTTCGTCTTCAACTACAACAATGCGTGTTTTCATTTCGACTCCAACTTGCAGGCCGGTGTTCCACCGGGAAGTTTGTGGCGATACTTGGCTACCAACCGATAGGCGATTCTTGAGAGCCAGCAGATCGGTGGCACAACAATCAGAAAAGCGATTGCGCTAAGAAACCAGTTCTTTTGCAAACGCAAAATCGCGGCAAAAGCCTCGTGCCCGCCAAATGCCTGACCATCAACAACCACATAGACGCGCTCTTGGGCCTGAGGCTGCAGAACGCCATAGTCGGTGGTGTCGATCATCTGCCAAGCGTGAGCCGCGATGGGCGTTTTCGAACGGCGAACAATGAAGTTGGCCGTAGTCGTGCAAAACCCGCAGTCACCGTCGAAGATGAGTGTTGGCGTTTGGCTCGACATGTTTCTAGCCTATCTATGCCAGCCGATGACGAGTTCGGCTGCGGGCGAACGGTTAGGTTTGAAGCATGAGCAAAAAGCAAGAGTTTGGCGCAGCATCCGAGTTTTCAAAGTTCGCCGCATCGAGGCGCAGCACCCGTGACTTTTCGTCAAAGCCAGTGCCGCAAGAGCTCATCGATCAATTGATTACGGATGCTCTGACCGCACCTTCTTGGTCAAACACTCGCCCGTTCAAGATCGCCGTGGCTCAGGGTGAGGTTCGCGATCGAATCAGTGCCGAGTTTCTAAAGCGTTGGGCGGCGCTCTCGAGGGCTCGCACCGGCGGCTTGCTCGACAAGTTGCGTCTGGCGGTTACTCGCTACGGTTTGCCAACAAGTAACGCGGGCATGGCCAAGCCCTATGTCGCCGAACTGCGCCCGCGAGCGCAGCGGGTTGGAAAAGAGCTCTACGCGATGCTCGGCGTCGAACGAGGTGACGCCAAAGGTCGCGACGCTCAGTGGGCACGCAACTACGAGTTTTTTGGTGCGCCGGTTGAACTCTTTATATATGTGCACAAGAGCCTGGGGATCTATGCCGCCTCTGATGCAGGGCTGATGATGCAGAACCTGTCGCTCTCGGCCCACGCTCACGGCCTGGGCGCCTGCGCTCAAGGTGCGGTAGGCATTTGGGACGACGTTGTGCGACGTGAGTTTGAGGTGCCGAGTGACTACCGGCTGCTCTGCGGCGTAGCAATCGGCTACCCAACCGACGCCAAGGTCAACACCTTTCAAGCCCACCGCCTCGGAGTCGACGAGGTAACCCTGCCGGTCAAGATCAGCCGCTAGGCTTGCGCCATGAAGTTTTTGATCTCGGTAATCGATGACCTGAGCGGCTCGGGCACACCTGAAGAGATGGTCGCAATCGACGCGTTCAACGACATGCTTCGCGAAAAGGGTCACTGGATCTTCGCCGGCGGAATGATGCCGCCAGAAACCGCGACCGTGATTGACAATCGCGCCGACGCGAACCTGCACACGAACGGACCACTGATTCCATTCAAGGAGCAGTTCAGCGGGTTCTGGATCATTCAGGCCGACAGCCTCGAGAGTGCGCGCAAGTTGGCGTTCGGCGGCTCTAAGGCCTGCAACCGCAAGGTCGAGCTACGTCAGTTTTACGGAAACTAAATGGTTCCAGCATCCAAGCCGGCTAAAACTTGCGATGCGCGAGCCCGCAGTTCGGGCAAATCGCTCAAGCGCTTAAGGCCCATGAGCTGCTGACCCATTCGGTGGTTTTTGGCGAATGCGTCTTTGTGGCGGTCGAGAAAATCCCAGTAGAGCGTGGTGAACGGGCAGGCGTTGTCGCCGACGCGCAACTTGGGGTCGTAGGCGCAACCCTTGCAGTGCTGGGTCATGCGGTTTAGATAGGCACCACCCGCGGCATAGGGCTTGGTCATCAGTTTTCCGCCGTCGGCATGAACCGCCATGCCGATCACGTTGGGCACCATGACCCAGTCAGATGCGTCGATGAATTGCTCGCGCATCCACTCTAAAAATTCTTGCGGGTTGGTGCCGGTGGTCAGCGCGAGATTGCTCAGCACCATTAGGCGCGGAATGTGATGAACCCAGGCGCGGGCCTCGACACCTTCGACCACTGCCTTGACGCAGGCCATCTTGGTTTTCGACGAGTCGGTGAACAGGGGTAGCAGTTTGCGAGTTGCACCGAGCCCGTTGAGGTCGCGGTAGCTTTCGCCCAAGAACCAATACATGCCGTTGATGTATTCGCGCCAGCCGATGATCTGGCGAACGAACGCTTCGACCGATTCGATCGGGGCGAGGCCGGCCTCGAAACGCTTGACGACTGCTTCGACCACCTCGATCGCGTGTAGCAGCCCGTTGTTTAGATATGGGCTGAGCAGCGAGTGGTGCAGCGCCCAGTTGTCGGCGGCGATGGCGTCTTCGTATGGCCCGAAGCCAGCCAAGTGGTGCTCGAGAAAGTAGTCGAGTTGGGCGAGCGCACTGGTGCGAGTGGTGGCCCAAGTTGTGGTGAGTTGGTGATCAAACTGCGCGGCGACATAGCGGTCGACAGCGTCGCGCGGGTGTTCTAGGTAAGGCGGCCAGGTGTAGTTCGTGGGCGGCGGAAGTCGATTGTCGGCGTCGAAGTTCCAGCGCCCGCCAACCGGTTTGCCATTTTCAACCATGATGCCCAGACGCACCCTCTGCGCCCTATAAAAGTTCTCCATCACGAAGCTCTTTTGCGGGCTTGCCCACTGGGCGAAGAGCTCACGCGGGGTTAGAAAGAAGTCGTTGGGCACGAACTCGACGCCGAATTCTGCCAACTGCGCAAACTGCCGATGTGATGAAGGCTCGGCGCAAACAATGGGTAGGTCGCCGAACTCGGCTCGGGCGGCGGCTAGGCCGTCGATGGTGGTGGGCGCTTGAATGTAGCGAACCGTGAACCCAGAGTTTTCGAGTTCGGTGGCAAAGTGTCTGGCCGAAGAGACTAAGAAGAACAACCGCTCTTTATGCCAGTTGCGGCCGGTGATCATGCGCGCACTCTCAACCAAAACAATCACGTCGGTGGTCATGTTCGCCGTGCGCAAGGCGCCTCGGTCGCGATTCAAGTGATCGTGTGCGACGTAGATTATGCGGGTGTGCGGTGCTGCATCCACGCCCATGATCAACCCCGACACTTATCTGAGCAATATTTCACGTTGAGCCAATCGCGCGCCCACTTTTTGCGCCACTCGAATGGCAGACCGCAGCGCGCGCAGATTTTGGGTTCGATACCGTTTTTGGTCTTCGCTTCGCGTGGCATGAGAGTTGCAACCAGCCCGCATCGCGCACTATTTCACAGAGGCCGTTGCCAGGCTCACCTGATTGCCCCAGGGGTCGTCGAGGCGAATGGTCTGCCCATCGTTGCGCACCTCAACTTTGGCGCTGGCTAGTCGCTCGGCGGCGGCACCGAGTGCGTCGGTATCAGGCAACAGAATCGACACGTCGCGCAGGCCGAGAGTCGGTTGGCGCACACCCGCCCCGCGACTGCGCCAAATGTTCATGGCCATGTGGTGGTGATAGCCGCCGGCACTCACGAACAACGCGGTGCCACCCCAGTTCAGAGTCACGTCGAATCCGAGAGCGTTCACATAAAAGTCTTGAGCCTGCACGATCGAACCAACGCTCAGATGAACGTGACCGATGTTCGAGGCCGTGGCCGGAGCATCCTTAGGCAAGTTGTTCTGCAGATAGGCGTTGGGGTCGAGCGCAAACGTGCCCATCTCGATCTCGCCGTGCTTCCAGCTCCACTCGGTGCGCGCTTTGTCCCAATAGAGCTCAACGCCGTTGTGCTCGGGGTCGTCGAAATAGAAGGCCTCGCTCACCAGGTGGTCGGCGCTGCCGGTGAAAGTGCCAGGATGCTTCGACGCAACGCTCGCCACCGCCCAAGCCAACTGCTCTCGGGTTTCGAAAAGAAAGGCTGTGTGAAAAAGGCCGGCCTCGTTGTCGGCAGCGTGCTTTAGCTCGGGCGCATGCTCGAGTATCAAAGTGGGTGTGGATGCTCTACCTAAGATCACCGAACCGGATTGCTCGGCCAGCTGGTCTAGACCCACTGCGTCGCGGTAATAGCGAGTCATGTTTTCGAGGTCTCTTACGCGAAGCGTGACGGCACCCATGGTGAGATTTGCTGGCAATGTCATGGTTTTAGTCTAGGGGGGCTTGACTAATTTGAGCAAGCGGCGGCAAAAACCTCGCCGAGGCTTGCAGAGGGAAGGTGCACCCAACCTTCGACGCGCGCCCGCTCGAGCATGTGTTCAGGTGGTTTCGTTCCATGGCCCACCGATACAGCTAACGTGGCCAATGCTGCAACCAACGAGTCGAAGGCGTCGTGCGACTCGGTGAGCAGGGCCTCGTGACCGGAAACCTCTAACCAAGGTGCTACGGTGCAGAGGTCGCGAAGAAGTCGAGCACGAACATCCGCGTCGTTTCGGTAGCCCGCGCTATCGAGCTGCCAAATGCGCATGGATGCTGCCGGGTAAACCTCGACGACCAGGCCTTCGCCTGCCCGGCTAGTGTTTGCGCCGGTCGCGGCAATCGCAGAGAGTAGCCCCGCGCAGCGAATAGCGGCCATGCCGAGACGGTCGGTGGACACGCTCAGCGGCCAACGCTTAGTTTCCTCGCGCACCATTCGGTCGGTCTCTCGATAGGCGAGCGTGCGCCTAAGTTCGATTGAGCCCTCGAACTCTTTAGCGGCGGTGTTTGGGTTCGCCTGCTGTTGCAAAAAATCGATGAACTCAATCGGCCATCCCAGCGCACAGTCAATGCCGAGTTTTTCGACCCCCATTGAAGCGGCCACGATTTGGGCATCGCGCAAACCGAGTTCGAGTGACATTAAGTTGACCCCGACTCTAGAGACCTCGAGAACCGAAAGCGCGGTGCCTTTGGGTTCGGCAGATAGGTCTAGTCCGGCGATCAGCATGCTTCAACTCTAGGCTCGAGTTAGGGGCACAACGAGGCACATAGACTCGAAGCATGAAAGACCATTACGAAGAGTTGGGGCAAGAGTGGCAAAAGATCGGCCTCTCGGCTCCAGCAGTCCGAGCGCTTGTCGACGCCAGGCTCTACAAGATCTCTGACCTGCGCAAAGTCAGCCTCGCTGAGCTCTCTTCGATGCACGGTCTCGGCAAGTCGGCTGTCGCACGCATTCGACAAATCATGGATGCGAAGAAGATTAGGTTTGCCGACTAGCCCCGCAGCCACTCGCTTAAGTGAAAAAGGACCCTGCGAATTGCTGGGTCCTTTTTGCTGTGGAGGAAGCGGTGGGATTTGAACCCACGGTAGCTATTAACTACGACAGTTTTCAAGACTGTTCCGTTCGGCCGCTCCGGCACGCTTCCGTGCTCCCATTCTAATCGACTGGCGTCAGCAAAAAAGTGCTCTGCCGTTACGGCCAAAAATAGAATTGCTACATGCACAAAGTGTTTGGCCTGGAGTTCTCAAAGCTCTACCCCGTTTACATCAGCAAAGTTGAGCGCAAAGGGCGAACCAAGGCAGAACTCGACGCAGTTATTTGCTGGCTAACTGGATTTAATCAGGTACAACTTCAACGGCACCTCGATCACAACATCACACTTAGTGAGTTTTTCAGCAAAGCCAACATCAATCAAAATGCCAGCCTGATCACCGGTGTTATCTGTGGTGTGCGGATCGAGCAGATCGAAGACCCGCTCATGCAGAAGATTCGATATCTCGACAAGTTAGTTGACGAGCTGGCCAAGGGCCGATCGATCGAAAAGATTTTACGAAGTTAAAGTAAAAACTCAAGGGCTTTAGTCATGACTCAGAAATCCTCGTCGTTTTCGCTCAAAGCGCTAACTTATTGCGAGAGTAGAGGCGTAAGGCTGGAGGGCGAGCCGTGTCGCAACTGCGCGCGATGACTGGTTATCCCAACTGGTGCTGTAAAGCGGGGTAAGTCCAGATTCAAATACGGCTCGTGCCCAGGCTGCGACTGTAGCGCCTGCGAAGCCTCTACCGCGATATCCCTCAAGGGTCGCGACGCCTGCCTCAGCCGCATGCACCGATTTTCTCGCCGAGTAGCAGGCCGAAACAGCCCGCCCATTGATTGCGACAGCAACTACCGGTGACCTCTGATCCAGGATGCTCTTGGTGTAAGGAAATGACTCGGCGAGAAGTTCATCGTTCTCGGTAGTGATCAAAGTACACCCGATTGCCGGCGGTTCGAAAACTCGAGAAGGAAACATAAACGCTATGCCCTGCTCTTCTCTCGAAATGTGACGCCACCGTTCAACTCTGGCTCGTATGTCATCGAAGTCCTCTGGAGCGGGCTGGTCGATTTTCCATGGTGAGATATTTTTAACCAGTAGTCCTATTTCTTCGGTGAGATCATCAGGGACGTCGTTGCGAAATCTCACCAAGTTAGAGTTCCGGCCTCGAGCAATGAAAACTAACGGAGCTTCTTCTTCAGGGTCGGACTCATTTACACGCGTGATGCGATTTGTTTGGTCTAGTTCGAACAAGGCTCGGACGTGTTGCTCAAGAAGAGGTTCTGACATCTCTCCACCGTATAAGAAAACACACCTACGTTCATCCTCACGTTTCGGGGCACCGCGAAGTGAAACCGCACCAACTAATCAGTGGGCAGAATATTGACCTTGTGATCTGCATCTGATTGAGAACCGGGTGCTCCGATTTGGGTGGGTATGCACTAAATCCAAATCATTTCCATCATCTGGTTCTGAATTTGTTAAAACAATGTACCCAGATGTGGATGACTTAATTGTTTCAAAACTCTCATACCAGCTGCCCCCAGAAAGGTGGTGTTCAGATTGCCGCTACGGTCTCCAGATTGTACGGCCGCCGAGTGGAATTAGTGCGACGGCGTAGCCAGCTTCGTGAAGTACTTGAAAGTGGTCTTTTGCCGTTTGACTTGTCAGATAGGCCTGCAGGTTTTGAAGAGGTTCGCGGACAAATCCCTTGAGCCACTTAGGGTCGCTTGTCCATCGCGTTGCCATCGAGATGGCTTCAAATAGGTCAGCCGGGGAGCTAATCGCTCTGTTGATCGCTTGGATTGTCTCCTTGTACCAGAGGTCATCAACCGGGTTAGAGCCGCCCGTACCAGATACCCCAAAGGAAAAAGATGTTATACCAACACCTACATTTCTTAGATTAGATGACGGGGAGTGTGAGCCAACAGCGACCTGTGGGCTAGCTGTTGCTACCTCAAAATCACTCATCTCATAGGTTTCGATTCGTCCTTGAGCCGGTGTGATTGCAAAGGCAAGATTGTAGGAATCCAACAGGCAAGAAAAAACGTAGAGGTCGTAGTCCGTAACTCCAATTGACTGCGCGAGATACCCTCTGAAATCCTCTGGGTCAACATCTTGCTTCACAGTCTTTGTTTTGCGAGACCAAAACTTTCGCCTTGGCCTATCAACGGATGTGCTCCAACCACCTTGCAAAACTGGCCAAATTTCCTGAGGCACGCTTGCGTGTGGGATGGGTAGGTGTAACTCGCGCAGCCCGTATAGAAATTGCCACTTCCCTAAGGCCTCAATCTGAACAGGTTGCCCTTGCTCTAGCCACCACTCCTCTTCGTACCAGGCGTCATTTACGGAATAACTTAGAGGTGGGTACACCTCATAGACGTCGTATTTAGTGTCAACTAGGAAGCAACCGTCAGTATCCGGTTGTTTGATGAACCATGACCCTTGGTAGGCAGTCGCAGCCCACTCGGTTGGTGAATCCCACCAAGGAAAAGATTCCAGCTTCTTAAGCCAGCTTTCAAAACTCACGTTCCCCCCGCTCCATCTGCAAACAACATGGCCTTAAGACCAAG
>JACCDK010824387.1_pt1 | contig 24679 bp, 26 predicted proteins | sample 7445871 | NCBI WGS metagenome assembly JACCDK01 (sample SAMN15323436, study PRJNA562643) | freshwater metagenome | isolation source: river surface water | place: USA:Blue River Watershed | collected 2017-08-15 | reverse complement strand
GGCAAAATATATAGCCAAAGTAAGACGATACACCTACTATTAATAATTAAAAAAGCCAGAAATTAATTTCTGGCTTTTTTAATTATTAATAGTAGGTGTATCGTCTTACTTTGGCTATATATTTTGCCAATCGAATGACTTGATGGCTATAACCATATTCGTTGTCATACCACACATAAAGGACTATATTTTTCCCATCTCCAGATACAATTGTAGCGTTACTATCAAATATAGCAGGTGCCGATGTGCCCACAATATCAGAAGAAACTAATTCGTTATTGATCGAATATTTTATTTGTTCTACTAATTCACCTTCTAACGCATATTTTTTCATGATGTTGTTTACTGCAGCGATACTCGTTTTTTTACCAACTTCTAAGTTTAGAACAACCAACGAGCCATTAGGAACAGGTACACGAATGGCATTGGAGGTTAATTTACCGGCCAAACTAGGTAACGCCTTGGCTACAGCGCTACCTGCGCCGGTTTCCGTAATTACCATATTCAAGGCAGCAGCACGACCACGACGGTATTTTTTATGCATGTTATCTACCAAGTTTTGATCGTTTGTGTAGGCATGAATGGTTTCTAAATGTCCTTTAACCACTCCTAATGTGTCTTCAACGGCTTTTAATACCGGTGTAATGGCATTTGTAGTACACGATGCCGCTGAAAAAATGGAAACGTCATCTGGATTATAATCTTCATGGTTTACGCCATAAACAATATTTGGAACTCCTTTTCCAGGTGCCGTTAATAATACTTTTTCAGCTCCTTTTGAAGTCAAATGTCTTTTTAATGCTTCTTCAGTTGTAAATGCACCCGTGTTGTCAATGATTAATGCATCTTCAATGCCATAGGCAGTATAATCAATTTCTTCAGGTGAATTTGCTGTAATAATATGCACTGTGGTGCCATTAATTAGTAAAGCATTATTATCCGGATCAGCAATTACAGATCCTTGAAAATCACCATGTACCGAATCATATCGTAATAAGGAGGCTCTTTTTTCTAATAAAATGGCATCATTTTTATCTCTAGTAACTATGGCTCGTAATCGTAGTTGTTGTCCTTTTCCAATTTTAGACATCATTTCGCGTGCTAATAATCGACCAATGCGACCAAAACCATACAATACCACATCCTTGGGTTTAATTTCTTGAAAACTTTTAGCTTTTTTCAATTTATCGATGACAAAAGCTTTGGCATCATTGTATTTGTTGTCTTCTAGATGGTATTCATAGGTCAATTTTCCAATGTCAATTCTGGAAGGCGGTAAATCTAAATCGGCAATAGCATTTGCAATTTCAACCGAATCAAATACATTAATAGGTTTGCCAACAAATGCAAGTGCATATTCATGTAGGTTGATAATTTCACTGACATTTTTGTCAATCAATTGATTGCGAAATAACACCAATTCGATCGATTTGTCAAACCATAGATCACTGATAATTTTAATAAATTCGACTCCTGCTTTTCTTCTGTCTGCTTGGAAAGCAATTTCTTTTTCGTACAAAGTTGTTTGGTTCATGAAAGTAGTTATTGTGTGTTTACGAGTGCAAAAGTATAGATTTCAAACGTTTTCGTAAAATTTTTTGCATAAAAAAACCAGTCTTTTTTTGATAGACTGGTTTTGGTACTTTTTTGAATTAATAACTACATAATAATACTGTAGAGCTGTCCGTTTCTTGTGATAATTTGGTAGCGGGCTTTTTGATTTTCTTTTTTTGCCAAATAACTCGATACGGCTTCCATATCTTTTACTTTTTGACCATCAATACTTACTATAATTGCCCCTTTCAGCATGTCAGCATATTCTCCATATTCCGAATTGGTTATCGATTTGTTTTTGACACCTTCTTTGAGGTTGAATTGTTTTTTATCGGTGCTGTCTAGGTCTTCAAATTCGATACCGTTGAATTCATAGTTTAACAGCTCCTTATTTGATAATTTGACGGGTATAGTTCTCTCTTTTTCATCTCGGATGATGCGTACTTGTACGATATCGTTTGGTCTTTTGGTGTTAATGTATGCTGTTAATTCGGCAAAACCGTTGATTTTTTTATCGTCTAGTTGTACAATGATGTCTCCTTTTTGGAGTCCTGCTTTTTCAGCACCTGAATTTCGAGTTACTTTGTTAATGTAGAAACCTTGCGTTTCCTTTACACCAATTTCCTTAGCATAATTAGAATTCATTTCGCCTCCTTCGATTCCAAGAACACCTCTTTGTACATTTCCAAATTGCATTAAATCCTCAATTATTTTTAAGGCTATGTTAGAGGGTACTGCAAATGAATAACCCGTGTAACTTCCTGTAGGGGATGAGAGCATGGTATTAATTCCAATTAATTCTCCTCTAGTGTTAACTAACGCCCCACCGCTGTTTCCTGGATTTACTGCTGCATCGGTTTGTATGAACGATTGGATGCCATCGTTGGCCAAATTTCGTGCTTTAGCCGATACAATACCCGCTGTTACGGTTGAATTTAAATTATATGGATTTCCTACTGCCAATACCCATTCGCCAACTTTTATTTCATCCGAATTGCCAAAAACGGTGTACGGTAATTTTTCATCGGCTTCAATTTTTAGTAAAGCAATATCCATCTTTGAGTCGGTACCGACTAACTTTGCCAAATAGGATTTGTTGTTGTTTAGGGTAACTTCTAATTCGGTTGCATTTTGAATAACATGATTATTAGTTACAATATAGCCATCTTCAGATATAATGACACCTGAACCGGTTCCAATCTGAGTTTGCTCTCGGTCGCCTCGATATCCATAAAAGAAATCTAAATAGGGTACTTTAGAAACGGTCTTATTTTTAACGTGAACCACGGCGTGAATTGTGTTTTCTGCAGCAGTTGTGAAATCAATGTTTTCAGCACCCAAACTTACGTTTTTTGCATAATTTGGGTTGGCAAGGGTAATTCTACCAGCGGCATTAGGTTCCAAAAAGAACTTATAAGTGCCTAATGTTACCGCCCCACTCAAGAGCGATACAGCAACTAAACTTCCAAATTTTTTCATAAGTATTTCATTTTTACACTCAAATTTAAAAACAATTTTTTTTTCTAAAATCACTTTAACGCTCGATTAACATTGTTTAACATCTTATTAATATTTGTACTTTTGTGAAAAACAATGAGTCATGCAACTTATCTTTTATAAATACCAAGGCACCGGCAATGATTTTATCATGGTTGACAATCGGTTGGAATTGTTTCCAAAAGAAAATACACAATTGATAGAAAAATTATGCGATCGACGCTTTGGCATTGGTGCTGATGGTTTGATACTGTTAGAAAATCATGCAAACTATGATTTTAAAATGGTGTATTTTAACTCGGATGGTAATGAAAGTAGTATGTGTGGTAATGGAGGTAGGTGTTTGGTAGCCTTTGCACAACAGTTGGGTATTATTCAAGATACGGCAGCATTTGAGGCGGTTGATGGTTATCACTATGCCACAATTGCATCAGACCAATCGGTTTCTTTGCAAATGAAAGATGTGCATGCGGTGGCAGTTCATGACAGCTATACGTTTTTAAATACAGGTTCGCCCCATCATATTCAATTGGTCGATGATTTGAAAAATTATCCAGTTAAAACAGAAGGTGCAAAAATTCGATATTCACAACTATATGGAGATGCTGGAAGCAATGTAAATTTTGTAACACAAATAGACAGCAATCATTTTGCTGTACGTACTTATGAAAGAGGAGTTGAAGACGAAACCCTTTCTTGCGGAACCGGTGTAACGGCTGTCGCCATTGCAATGTATGAAGCAGGTAAAACAACAAGTAATGTTATTGATTTACAAGTAGAAGGCGGAAAGCTACAGGTGCAATTTAAAAAACACGAGGGTAATTATACCGCTGTTTTTCTAACAGGACCAGCCACATTTGTTTTTGAAGGGACAATAGATTTGTAAACTTGATTTTTTCACCAGCCTTAATTATTATGCTAACATTAACGGGACATACAATTTATTTACGGGCATTAGAGCCTGAAGATTTGGATTTTATATATGCTCTTGAAAATAACGAAACCGTTTGGGAAGTTAGCAATACGCAAACACCATACAGTCGCTTTTTAATTCGACAATATTTAGAAAATGCACACCAAGATATTTATGAAGCCAAACAGTTACGTTTGGCAATTTGTCTAAATGATACTGGAGAAACTATAGGTTTGATTGATATTTTTGATTTTGATCCAAAAAACAATAGAGCCGGCGTGGGTTTGGTCATTGCTAACCATGAACATCGTCAACATGGTATTGGGTCTGAAGCTTTGTCTTTAGTGATCAAGTATGCGTTCCAACAATTGCAATTGCATCAATTGTTTGCAAATATTGGAAGTGATAACGAGATTAGTTTGCAACTTTTTACTAAATTTGGCTTCCAAAAAATTGGAATAAAAAAAGATTGGAACAGGGTAAATAATATTTTTAAAGACGAAATACTTTTCCAATTAATTCAATAACCTGAAAATTTATCTCTTTTGAATACAAAAAAAATACTTGCTATTGTGTCGGTTGCTGGAATCGTAATAGCTTCAATTGTTGGGGTATATGTTTATGTAAAAGCCTTTACACCCAATACTCAATTTTCACAGGAAGAAGTGTTTGTCTATATTCCTACTGATGCAAATTATGAACAAGTCAAAGAAATTGTAGCACCTTTAGTGGTAGATTTTGAAAAGTTTGATTTTGTCGCGACTTCAAGAAATTACGCTACAAATGTGAAATCTGGAAAGTTTTTGTTTAAAAAAGACATGACGAGTTTTGATATGGTTAGGAGTTTACGCTTAAATGTGCCGGTTACGGTAGCGTTTAACAATCAAGAAACCTTAGGTAAACTGATCCAGCGATTAGCTACACAATTAGAACCCGATACCACAGCTTTGCGCGACGCTTTTACCAATCTAGCTTTCTTGGATGAAAAACAATTGACACCAGCTACGGCATTAACCTTGTTTATTCCAAATTCTTATGAATTTTATTGGAATACTTCGGCTAAGAAAATTGCGGACAAAATGGCAAAAGAGCATACGAAATTTTGGAATGCCGACCGATTAGAAAAAGCTAAAGTGCTCAATATGACTCCCGCTCAGGTGTATACTTTGGCCTCTATTGTTCATAAAGAAACGGTAAAAGCAGACGAAAGACCAAGGGTTGCCGGTGCTTATTTGAATCGGATTCAGCAAGACATGCCTTTACAAGCAGATCCAACGGTGATTTATGCCTTAAAGGAAAAGTCGGGTGATTTTGATCAAATTATCAAACGAGTAGGAGGAAGTAATTTATTTGTAAGATCGCCGTATAATACCTATATTAATAAAGGTTTACCACCCGGACCAATCGCTATGCCTGATATTTCGGCTATTGATGCTGTGCTAAATGCTGAAAAACACAACTATATTTACTTCTGTGCCGACCCGAATCGTCCAGGATATCATGCTTTTGAAACTACTTACGAAGCGCATATGATCAATGCGAAGAAATATGCCGAGTGGGTAACAAAACTTGGGATTAAGCTCTAATCGATTCATTCGTGTTAGCAAACCTTTTTAAGGTGTTTTTTTGAAATTATAATTTGATAGGGCGGGTTGTAATTTTTCTTTTTAGAAAATATTAACATTCTGTAAATCAATACTATAATTTTTTTTGTATATTTGACCCGGTAATTTCAGATGGGTGACAGACGCTGAGAAATAACATTTGATGATAAAAAAAGGGTCATACATCTTAGGATTGACACTCCTAGTTTTAGTAGTTTCTTCGGGTTTTATAACTGTTGAACAAGAGAAAATAGAAGGTTTTCATATCGATGACAACGAGGTAATGGTTTACCATGTACCCAATCAATTTGAAAATGAAGATGTGGGAATTAGAGTACCACTTGTTGGCAAAACATTCTTCGGTTTTGCCCAAAAAATGGCTTACAAAGAGTCAAGAGGTATGTTACACTTAGTTAATCCTTACGGATATATGGGTAAATATCAATTCGGAAAAAGTGCCCTACGTACGGTAGGAATCTATGATTTTCAAGAATTTTTGCACAATAGCAACTGGCAAGATAAAGCTTTCAAAGCTTTAATTGCTCGTCATAAGTGGATCTTAAAAAAGGAAATTGAAAAATATTCGGGTAGAATCATTAATGGTGTAGAAATAACAGAATCTGGATTGCTTGCAGCAGCTCATTTGGGGGGTGCAGGTTCCGTAAAAAAATACTTGAGAAGTAATGGCCGAAGAGGATTTAGAGACGGATTTGGTACTTCTATATCCAGTTATATCAGAAAGTTTTCGGGGTATGATATTTCGCATATCAAAGCAGATCCCGAAGCTAAAGTAAATTTAGAATAAATTATATTTTGTGAATAATAAAGATACAAGGTCGATTATGTAAATCGGCCTTTTCTTTTTTCCACTCTTGAATCGTTTTTGTTTTGATGTACTCCGTAGGTAAGGTGATGTCACAAGCAATACATAAAAGTGTACTCGGATGAAGCAGTTGCACCAAGTCTTCCATTAATTTGGAATTGCGATACGGAGTTTCAATAAACAATTGGGTTTGATTTTTCTCCTGTGACAAACGCTCGTACATTTTAAGCGCTTGTTTCTTATCATTTTTATCAATAGGTAAATAGCCGTTAAAAGCAAAACTTTGTCCGTTCATACCACTCGCCATTAGTGCTAATAATATAGAACTCGGTCCTACTAAAGGCACCACTTGAATGCCTTTTTCATGGGCTAATTTTACAATTACAGCACCAGGATCGGCAATTCCAGGACATCCGGATTCGCTCATTAGTCCCATGTTTTCACCGTTTAAAAGCGGTTGGATGAATTCATAATGCGCTGAAATTTCGGTATGCTTGTTTAATACGTTTATTTTTAATTCGGGTTGTTTTTTTTCAGGATGTATGCTTTTGATGAACTTTCGCGCTGTTTTTTCATTTTCTACAATGTAATGATCAACGCAATCAATGGTTCTTTTGATTTGTTGTGGCAATACATCTTCGGGTATCACGGAAGTTTCTCCCGGATTGGAAAGTGTGCAAGGTATTAAATAGAGTTTGCCAAATGTGCTTGATTTCATGGTTTACCCTTTAAGTTTTTAGCAATAGCTTCGCAGCCATCGTCTAATAAGTGATATACTTTTTCAAAACCATCTTGACCACCGTAATAAGGATCTGGAACTTCTTTTGAAGGTCCTAAAATTAGCGCCACTTTAGATTTAGCGGCTTCATTAGGTGCTAATTCAATAACGTCTTTGTAATTCGAATGATCCATTACAAAGATTTGATCAAAAGTGTCAAAATCTGAAACGGTAAATTTTCTAGCTTTTTGATGGCTGATGTCAATACCATAATTTTTAGCGGTTTCAATAGAACGGTTGTCTGGAGATGCTCCTGTATGCCAACCACCAGTTCCTGCTGAGTCGATAAAAAAATCGTTTGAAAGTTTAGCGCGCAAAATGCCTTCTGCTAGAGGGGATCTGCAAATATTACCCAAGCAAACCATCAAGATATTCATCGGCATTTAAAGCGATAATTTCTTGTTGATGTCTTCAACGAATTTTTTGAATTGTTTGTCGGTAGCGACTAAGTTGTCTACAGTTTTGCAGGCGTGTAGTACAGTTGCGTGATCGCGATCTCCAATTTGCGAACCAATATTTGCCAACGAAGCTTTGGTGAATTTCTTGGCAAAAAACATTGCGAGTTGACGGGCTTGGACTACGTGACGTTTTCTGGTTTTCGATTGCAACGTTTCCAAATCCAATTGAAAATAATCGGAAACTGTTTTTTGGATGTAATCGATGGAAATTTCACGTTTTACGTTTTTAACAAATTTTTCTACAACTTGTTTGGCTAAATCAATGGTCACTTCACGTTTGTTGAAAGAAGATTGTGCAATCAACGAAATAATAGCACCTTCTAGTTCACGAACGTTTGATTTGATATTTTTGGCAACGTATTCAATAATTTCATCCGGCATTTCAACCCCGTCTCTAAATAAAATATTTTTGAGAATAGAAATACGCGTTTCATAATCGGGTTGGTGTAATTCGGCCGATAGACCCCATTTGAAGCGAGATAACAAACGTTGTTCGATATCTTGCATGTCTACTGGTGCTTTATCTGATGTAAGAATTACCTGTTTTCCGTTCTGATGCAAGTAGTTGAAAATATGGAAGAAAACATCTTGTGTGCCTGATTTACCCGATAAAAATTGTACATCATCAATAATTAATACATCGATGAGTTGATAGAAGTGAATAAAATCGTTACGTGTATTTTTCTTCACCGAATCAATATATTGCTGAGTAAAAATTTCAGCAGAGATATACAATACAGTTTTTTCTGGATACTTGTCTTTAATTTCTACACCGATAGCATGCGCTAAGTGTGTTTTGCCCAATCCAACACCTCCAAAAATTAATAGCGGATTGAATGAAGTGCCTCCTGGTTTATTGGCAACTGCCATACCGGCACTTCTAGCTAAACGGTTGGAATCACCTTCTAAGAAATTATCAAAGCTATAATTAGCGTTTAATTGCGATTCAATTTTTAAATTGCGTATTCCTGGGATGATAAACGGATTTTTCAATTCCGGATTTTTATTCACAATAGGTACGTCAACTTCTTGAGGTTTTACAGCAGTTCTATTGTAACTCGGAATTTGCTCGGTAAACGGAAGTTTATTCCCGTAGGTGTTTTCCATTTTAATTTTGTACAATAACTTGGCGCTCGGACCTAGTTCTTTGGTAAGTGCCACTTTCAATAATTTTACATAGTGCTCTTCAAGCCATTCATAAAAAAACTTACTGGGGACTTGAATTGACAATGCGTTATCATTTAACTCAACTGACTGAATTGGCTCGAACCAAGTTTTATAGGCTTGATCCTGAATGTTGTCTTTTATGAAACTAAGACAGTTATTCCATACCGATTGCGCAGTTTTTGTCATAAATTCGATTACTTATTGAATTGTTATTCTTAATTTTGTACAGGTTATCTTACAAAAAGGATAGGGATTTTTTGCTCAATATTTGGGTTAGCAAATATGTGAACAATTTTCTTTAAAAAAAATTTTTTTTCTATTGATTTTTAAAAAAAAAAATTGTAAGTCAACACATCATTTGTGATAAAATTAAAAAAAAATATTTTAAGATGAAAGAATATCAATTTCAAGTTCGCGTGCGGTATGCAGAAACCGATCAAATGGGAGTAGTGTATCACGGTAATTATGCACAATATTTTGAAATGGGTCGAGTAGAATGGTTGCGGAATATGGGGGTTTCTTATAAGTGGATGGAAGAAAATGGGGTAATGCTACCTGTGGTTTCTCTTTCCATGAATTATAAAAAACCGGCACGCTATGATGATTTATTAACGGTGAAAACCATTTTAAAAAATCAGACTTCTGTTAAGATTGAATTTGATTACGAAATATACAATGAGAATGGTGAGTTATTAACAACTGGATATTCCATGCTGGTCTTTGTTGATATGAAATCGGGCCGTCCAATTTTACCTCCAGACTATGTTTTAGAAAAAATAAAAGCGTTGTAATTTAGTTTAACGCGGTCAGTCGAATTTCGTATAAATTTTCAAAAGTGTCCCATATAATTGGGGCATTTTTTTTTCGAGTGGCTACCACAATCTCACAATCGAGCTCCATTTTTTGGGACAGTATGGTAAGATTTTTTTCTTTAATTATGCGCATTACTTTATTCATGTGTGCATAGCCAAAAGAAAGTGAAATATGTTTATCAATTGTTTTTTCAATAATTTCAGTGTTTTCCAGTGCCATTTGAGCGGCCGTTTTGTAAGCACTTATTAATCCGCCAACGCCTAATTTTACGCCGCCAAAATACCGAACAACCACTACCAATATGTTGGTTACGTCAAATGATTGTATTTGTCCGTAAATAGGCATGCCAGCACTGTTGTTGGGTTCGCCATCATCGTTGGCGCGGTAGTGTATTTTTTCGGTACCTATTTGATAAGCATAACACCAATGTCGAGCCGAAAAATGTTCTTTTTTCAAAACCTCTAGATGTGTTTTAACTTCTTCTTCAGAGACTACAGGAAATGCAAAACCAAAAAATTTACTGTTCTTTTCTTTGAACAAAATTTCGGAACTTGCCTTTTCAATAGTTTTGTAGGTATCGTTTACTAGGGTGTCCAAATTAAAAGTTGAATTTTTTAGAAAACAAATCGACAACATCTTCTTTTCCAACTTCTAAATTCCACACGATTAAACCTAATTTTTCAGCTACAGCTGTATTTTCCTTTTTATCATCTATAAATAAGGTCTTTTTTGGATTTAAGTTGTGGTTATTTATTACAAATTTAAAGGCATCTTCATCCGGTTTACGCATTTGAATTTCATACGAAAAATACACTTTCTCAAAACAACTATAAAAATCTCTAGCAAATGTGAGTCCTTCGTTGTGTTCAAATTTTTCAATATGGGTATGATCGGTATTACTCAATAAAAATAACCGGTATTTAGTTGCGATCATTTGAAGAAATTCAAGGCGATACAGTGGGAAATCTCCTAAAATAGAATTCCAAGCACTTCGAATGCTCATTAAATCAGCTTGGGGAATATGCTTCTGAAACCCTTCCATGAAGGTAACTTCTTCAATTTTACCTAGTTCATATTGTTTGTTCAACGCATCCAAATCGGCATGCCAAGCTGTTAAACCTAATTTTCTAAATTCGGAATCAATTTTTTGTTTGTCTAAATTAATGAAGACATCACCAAAGTCAAAAATAATTGCATCAATCATAATTTCTGAAAATATTAAGTTGGTCACCCTTGATGTCAAAACGTTGGATGGGACTTCCATTGAACTTTGGGGCATGTGTTCCGTCTTGAAATTTTATTTGTCCTATAAAAACTCTAGCTTCATCCCATAGATTAGCATCGATAAACGACTGAAGTGTTTTAGCACCTCCTTCTATGATAACCGATTGAATGTCATGTCGGTATAAAATAGTTGTTATAGTTTGTGCTAGGGTTTTATCAAAGATAACATTTTCATAGATACAATTTTCAGTAGTAGTAAAATTTTTACTTTCTGTAATAAAAATCGTTTTTTGGGATTGGTCTTTTACGTTAAAGTTTTCAGAAATTTTCCCTGTTTTATCGAGCACTATTCGAACGGGATTATTTCCAGAAAAATCGCGTGCATTTAATATTGGGTTGTCAGCTAAAACCGTTTGAGTTCCTACTAAAATAGCTTGTTCTTCGGTGCGCCATTTGTGCACTAATTGTCTAGAATATGGATTAGAGATCCAAACAGGATTTAATTTGTCTAGTTGAACAGCATTCAGCATCTTTGGCGCTATAAAGCCATTAGCGGTTGCTGCCCATTTCAATATAATATAAGGTCTTTTCTTTTGATGAAACGTGAAAAATCGTTTGTTGAGTTCATTACAATCGTCTTCTAAAACACCTACAGTCACATTTTTGCCACTTTCAATTAATTTTTTAAGTCCGGTTCCGGCTACTTTTACAAAGGGATCGAGGGTGCCAATAACCACATTTGGAATTTCATTCGTTATGATTAAATCACAACAGGGTGGTGTTTTTCCATAATGACTGCACGGTTCTAAACTCACATAAATCGTAGCTTCTTTCAACAATGATTTATCTTTTACCGATTGGATAGCATGGACTTCTGCATGAGGTTCGCCTGCTTTTTTATGCCAACCCTCACCAATGATTTTTCCATCGTTTACAATCACACTTCCTACCATTGGGTTGGGGTAGGTGGTACCCAACCCATTTTTGGCGAGTGCAATACACCGTTTTATGTACATTTCGTGCGTCGTCATAATACAAAAGTAGTATTTTTAAGAGTATAAAATTAAACATATAAAAATCATATGAGTTTATATAAGTTTTTAAGCTTCTTTTATGTGCTTTTTATATCTTTCTAAAATCTAAAAAAAAACTTAAATGACTTATATGTTTAAAAAAAATCTCAAGTTAATTTATGTAATTTTACCAGCAATAAAAATGCTATGCTAATTAGAGAAATCCAACAAAAAGATAACGATTCAATGGCCAAGGTTATTCGCGATATTTTTCACGAATTGGACGCGCCAAAAGTAGGAACGGCTTATGCAGATCCTATTTTAGACACCTTATATGAAGTGTATCAAGTGCCTCGTTCGGTGTATTATGTTGTTGAAAGAGAAGGAAGAGTCGTTGGCGGTTGTGGTATTGCACCTCTGGAAAATGGAGCTACAGTTGTATGTGAATTGCAAAAAATGTATTTTGCTCCAGAAATTAGAGGTACAGGTTATGCCGAAATTATCATAAAACAATGTTTGGAATTTGCCAATGCGCAAGGATTTGAAATCTGCTATTTGGAAACGTTAGCTTTTATGACTGCCGCTCAAAAATTGTATAAAAGATTAGGTTTTCAAAACATAAACGGTCCAATGGGAAATACAGGACACAGTAGTTGTGAAGTTTGGATGACTAAAGATATACGGTAAAAGATGCAACTAAAACAATACAAAGCCCACTTTTTCGATGTATTGAAAAATATTCATGATGCACAAGAGATCGAAAGTTTCTTTTTCATACTAACAGAATATTTGCATAATTTAAAGCGAGTAGATGTTGCTCTGCAACCCGATTTTGAGCTATCAGAAACTGAAATTCAAAAGTGGAATACTATACTATCCGATTTACAACTAGAAAAACCCATTCAATATATTACCGGTGAAGCGTGGTTTTATGGTTTGCCCTTTGAAGTCAATGAAAATACCTTAATTCCAAGACCCGAAACGGAAGAATTGGTAGCATGGATTTTGAATTCACCCATCACCCAACACCCATCACCCATTACCATTTTAGACATTGGAACAGGAACGGCTTGTATTCCAATTTCTTTAAAAGTAAATTTACCTCAAGCGGATGTTTTTGCTATTGATGTTTCCGAAAAAGCGTTAGTTGTTGCCAACAGAAATGCTGCATTAAATAAAGTGGCAATTAATTTCATTCAAGCTAATATTTTGGAAGTGGAAGATTTATCAAAACTTCCATCATCCATCTCCCATCATCCATCATCCTACAATATTATTGTATCCAATCCGCCTTACGTTCGTAATTTAGAAAAACAAGAAATCAAGAAAAATGTATTGGATTATGAACCGCATTTGGCTTTGTTTGTAGCAGATACGGATGCCTTGCTTTTTTACCGAAAGATTGCGCAATTGGCATTGAAAAATTTGGCGCCAAACGGATTATTATTCTTTGAAATCAATCAATATTTAGGTAACGAAACGGTTGAATTGCTTCAAAATTTAGGCTTTAAAAATATCGAATTGAAAAAAGATTTATACGGTAAGGATCGAATGATAAAATGTGAAAAGTAAAAAGTAATTTTGTACTCCCAACTACCTACTCGTAACGCAACGCTTCCACGGGATCTAATTTAGCGGCTTTCAAGGCCGGAACCAATCCTGAGATAATGGTAACTACTATCGTAGTAATAACTGTTGCAATAATCGCTAACCAAGGTGTGCTGAATGAGAATTCCAGTAATGACGCAATTAAATAACCCGTTCCTATTCCTAAAATTAAACCCAATAATCCGCCCAATTGACTAATAACAAAGGTTTCTGTTAAAAATTGCCAACCTATGGTAGATCGTTTTGCACCCAATGATTTTCGCACGCCAATTTCTCGAGTTCGTTCGGTTACCGAAACCAGCATAATATTGGTCAAGGCAATGGTAGAACCAAAAACAGTAAGCAAGCCTATCACCCATGCAATTACACTTAAAAAAGCAACTTGGTCCAGTAATGTACGTCGTAAATCGTCGCTACGTTCAATCCCAAAATTATCTTTTTCAACCGGACTCAGTTTGCGCACACGACGCATGGTCATTTTAGCATCATCCACTGCTTCATTCAATAGGGCTTCGTTGTTTACCATGACATCCAAATCGTAATTAATATTAGGAGCTGAGAATAACGACCGTGCCACTTGTGTAGGGATTAATACGCGTAAATCCTGACTGTTGCCAAAAGTAGAACCTTTTTCTTTCAATACGCCAATGACTTTAAATTTGGCGCCTCGAATCGAAATGGTTTTATCAATGGGATTTAAATTTGCAAACAAACCTTTTTCAAAATCAGATCCTAAAACACAAACATAGTTGTTATTGGCCACATCAAACGAATTCATATTTCTGCCTTTGACAACTTCTAAACCTTTATTGGGGCAAAAATTTTCATCAATTCCAACAACAGTAATTTCCGGATCCGTTTTCTTATCCTGGTATTTTACTTCAATAGCAGAACCAGCTGTAAAAGAAAGCGAAGTAGATGTAAACGGGAAGGTATATTTGTCTTGAAACGCTTTGGCTTGAGGATAACTTATAATTGGATTTATCCGTTGATCGGCATCATTTTGATTGATTTCAGAAGAAAAATCATACTGACTGATGGAAAAGGTATTAGCCCCCATCGAGGCAAAATTGGTCAATAATGAATTTTCTAAGGCCGTAACAAGAGTTAAAACTCCTACCAATGCCCAAATTCCAATGGCGATAATTAATACCGTTAACGAAGTACGCAGCGCCTGGCTTTTAATGGAGTCAAGTGCGATTTTTGTATTTTCTTTGAATAATCCGATCATGCTAATAGGACTACAAATTGTGAATTTTGTTACAATAAAAAAGTAATTAGTAAAAAGGGATTAGTAATTTGTCTTATTATTTTTTGAAGTCAGTTATATATCCGATATTTGCATACCAAAAGAAATAGAATTGTCTTTTGGACACATTTTCAAATTGACACATTAGTAAAATGGCACAGAAACCAAGCATACCTAAAGGAACTCGTGATTTTTCGCCTGCAGAAGTAGCGAAACGCAATTACATTTTCAATACGATCAAAACCAATTTTGAAAAATTTGGCTTCCAACCGATTGAAACGCCTTCGTTTGAAAATTCGGAAACCTTGATGGGAAAATATGGGGAAGAAGGCGATCGTTTGATTTTTAAAATATTGAATTCGGGAGATTATTTGGATAAAGTTCCTCAAGAAGAACTACAAAACATAAACTATAAACAATTAACCGGAAAAATTTCGGAGAAAGCACTTCGTTATGATTTAACGGTGCCTTTTGCACGGTACGTAGTCCAACACCAGAACGAAATTGAATTTCCCTTCAAACGCTACCAAATTCAACCGGTTTGGCGTGCCGATCGGCCACAAAAAGGACGTTTTAGAGAATTTTATCAGTGCGATGCGGATGTAGTAGGTTCCAATTCACTTTGGCAAGAAGTAGAATTAGTGCAATTGTATGACGCCGTTTTTAGTCAGTTGGGCTTAGGAGGCGTAACCATTAAAATCAACAATCGTAAAATTTTATCGGGTATAGCTGAGGTTATCGGAGCTTCCGATAAATTGATTGATTTTACAGTGGCTCTTGATAAATTAGACAAAATTGGAGCGGATGGCGTAAAAAAAGAAATGTTGGAAAAAGGAATTTCACCATCGGCTATCGAAAAAGTACAGCCTTTGTTTCATTTTACGGGGACTATCAATGAAAAAATTGAAAAATTAGCAAGTTTACTCGCTAATTCAGAAGAAGGAACTAAAGGGGTAGCAGAATTACAATTCATTTGTGATCAGTTGACCGCCTTAGGATTACAAACTGCATTTTTGGATTTGGATGTAACACTTGCGCGTGGTTTAAATTATTATACGGGCGCTATTTTTGAAGTGGCCGCACCCGAGGGTATTGCAATGGGATCGATAGGTGGCGGTGGTAGATATGATGATTTAACAGGAATTTTCGGCTTGAAAAATATGTCGGGTGTAGGGATTTCTTTCGGATTGGATCGAATTGCCTTAGTGATGGAAGAAGTTGGATTGTTTCCAGAAGCGGTGCTAGCGACTTCAAAAGCTTTGTTTTTAAACTTTGGTGATCGTGAGGCTTTATATGCTATGCAAGCCATTGCATCGATTCGTCAAAAAGGGATTAAGGTGGAGTTATATCCCGATGCTGCAAAAATTGACAAACAATTTAAACATGCCGATCGCAGAGGTATTCCATATGCTGTAATAGTAGGTGCCTCGGAAGTGGAACGTATGGAGTATGGTTTAAAAAACTTACAAACCGGTGAACAACAAAAAGTAGATTTAGCTACTTTAGTTACATTGCTTTCCTAAATTATGTTCGAATTTTGCTGAATTCCAACGAAACGATTACGCTATTATTATGAATGTTGATGATGAAGCAAAAAAAATAATTTGGTCTTTGCAAAACAATAAGCGCTCCGAAATTGAGCGAAATGTATTTGTGCCCAAAGGTAAAAAATCGATGAATAAATATTTGGTTTACAGCGTTTCTGTTCTTGGAATAACGCTATTGGTTAGTTTTGTTTTATCGCAATTTGGCACACCATCTACCGAATTTTGTTTTTTACTTGAAAGTTATTGCTTCAACGCGACTCAACATCCAATTGCCTTCACGTTTTATATCTTCATGAATCTTTGGATACTAATTTTAGGAATTGGAGTTGCTTATTTAATTGGGAAAAAATTAGGCAATCGATTTAAAATATAGATTTACCCATTTTTAAAAATTTCTTGAACAGCTGCTTCATAATTTTTACTGTTTCCTGCTTTTTTAATTTTTTTAAACGTTTTCTGAGGATTGGAAAATGACGTTGAAAAATATTCCCAAAAGCCTAACATTTTCATTCGAATAGGCGTTGGCCCCGATAAGTAGGCATCGTAATCGCGGTAAATTGTTTCGTGAAATGCTTCAAAAATTTCCCATCTATTTTTAGGGTATACTGTTGTATTATTTTTAATCATGGAGGGTAAAAATGGATCTGCAATCAATCCTCTTCCAATCATCCAATGATCAATAGTAGGAAATCGATCTTGCATTTCTTTGAATTTAGTTACCGAAGTAATATCTCCATTATAATACAATTTGTGCTTAGTATGGTCTAAGCATTTTTGGAATGAATCTAGATCGACTCCTCCTTTGTACAATTGTTTTCCTATGCGGGCATGAATGGCGATGTTTTTAATGGGAAAACGGTCTAAGATGGGAAAAACATCTAAAATTTCGGAGGCATTGTCATAACCCATTCTCATTTTAAGCGAAACAACGATATTGGTTTCCTCGTGAACACGCTGTAAAATATGCTCAATTTGCGACGTATTACGGATCAGTCCAGAACCCATGCCACACTTTGCTACCATTGGATAAGGGCAGCCTAAATTCCAATTTAATTCTTTATAACCCAGTTGTTGCACATAGTTAGCTACAAATAAAAATTCTTCGGCATCATTGGTGATAATTTGCGGGATGACTTCGAGAGTAGTGTTGTTTTCGGGAAGAATATCACGTTCATACGAACCTTTGATCACTAATTTACCATTCAATTTAATATAGGGCGAATAAAAAGTGTCTATGCCTCCAAAATACTGTTGAAAAGCATTGCGAAATCTAAAATCGGTAAATCCTTGTAAAGGGGAAGAAAGTAAAGTTAGGCTCATACAACAAAGATAGTAGATGTATTTAGAATGTTTTAGTTAACCAATTCAATTTTATCGATGAGTAGCTCAAACGATTCATTTTTCTTGTTTCCTATTAAAAATACAATTTCTTCAATAGCGTCTTTCTCAAAATTTGGCAGGTTTAAGGTTTGTCCTCTAAAGGATGGATACAAATCCTTCAATTGGAGGGTCACAGTTTCCCATTCGCCTTTAGTTTTGAAAGTAGTAATGTATGAAAAGTAAGAATTCAAGTCATCTTTAATTCGAAATTGGTAATCTTTTCCATCGCCTTTTAATCGAATGGCGACTTTTTTGTAGTTGCCAATTTTCTTTCTGTCCAATTGATAGCGAACCGATGAAAAGCCACCATTATTGGCTGTGGATACATCACCATAAAAAACACCATTACCGTTTTGGTCTATTTTGAATTTACCATAGGAGCGTCCCCCCATTACAGTGTCATCTATGACTTTCCATTCATTTATATTGGTTTGTATGTTGAAATCGAAAAGTAGTTCTTCATTCATAACTGTAGGAAATAGGAGTAATAATACGATCAGTTTCATCTTTTTTTGTAAATATAACCATAAACAAATCATATAGAGATTAATTTATGTAGTATTTAGAATTGATACCGGTATTTTAAGAAGTTAGGTTGGAGAATAAATTATGCGATTGACTTTTTTATATAATTATTCAAATAAAATAGAATAAAAAAAACGGATTGTAAAATCCGTTTTTATAATTTAATCTGTAGCGAGGACGGAAGTATATAATACAAATTTAATGCTAAAAAAAACAATAGTTGAAATAGAAAACGTTTCAGTTGACGAGTTGGTGGCAACCATAACCAATAAGGTGTTAGAGGGCTTGCAAATCCGTTTAGAGCAGTTGCAACAAAAGAAACATCAAGAGCAACTTTTAACAAGAACAGAAACAGCTAAATATTTAAAAGTTGATATTTCAACGCTTTATAACTGGACAAAAAAAGGTAAACTTAATGCCTACGGCATCGGAAATAGAGTGTATTACAAGAAGAATGAGATTGACAAAGCTTTGATAAGGATAAATTAAAAAAGCAATCACTAGGATTGCTTTTGTTTTGTTTACGTGTTTATTTAATTACAGCGCAGATATAATAACTCTTTGAATAAAATCATTTGTATTAATAAAAGCGATTTTTTGTTTGAAAGTTTCAGTTGAAATAGTTTCCCTTAATTTACCAAAACACTCGTTAGCAAAAGAGTTAGTTATTACATCAACATCTTTAAAATCTAAAAAAACTTTGTCGTTTTTTTCAACTTCTTTTTGTATAGATACACGAATTCTAGCTCCCAAATCACGAGTACCTAAGCTAGTGCCTATGTTTTTAAATTGAATTGTTTGTGACATTCTTTTGTTCTTTTGTGGTGCAAATATATGTAAATTTATATAAAATTTCCTTAATAATGTGTTATTAAACTATTTAAGATTCATTGTTTCCAAACATCATGTCAAATAAATGCTCTTTTTGATCATAATATCTGTCGGTAAATAATTTATAATCAACAACTACATTTGTGTTAATTCTAAGATATACACAAGTACCTTGCCAATGTTCAATATCCACTACTTTAGATTCGTATTCATTAACATCTAATTTTTTATTTCCTGATGCTATACTAAGCCAGCCTTTATTTTCTCTAGCAAATAAGGAAGTTGCAAATAAACCATGTCCTTGACCTCTTCCGTTTGTTACTCCGCTTACAATGCAATTTTGTAACGCCTCTTCTTCTGTAAAATTGTGTTTTTCATTTAGAGCTTTGCAAATCCCAATGCCATGATCAACAACCATTAATCTAATTTGGTTTAGATTTCCAAAATATTGAGCTACAACCCATCCTTGTTTTTCCTTTGAATGGTTTAAAATGTTATCTAGTATTTCATTTAGACAATAATCAAGACAAGTGAATACATCATCATCAATAGCGCTTTTTTCTCTAAGCACTTTCATTATTCTATTTTGAACTTCTATTTGGTTTTCTGAATTATAAGTTTGAATTTCGACGAAACTATAATTCTTTTCATTTGGCTCTACTTTTGGTAAATCAATTTTTAGATTTTTAAAAAAATCCATTTTCAATAAATATTGATAAATAGATTTAGACTTGTCCAATTTAATTGTCCCATGAATCTCATGCCCATTGCTTTCGATGTATTTTATTGAACAGAGTAAGAGCAAAGCGTAATCAGGATATAAAAAATCGCAATTACTAAAGTCTATGATTAAATACGTGTTTGGTTTTTTAATATAAAAATTTACTAAACGATGGCAAGCTTCCAATGTGTTTTCATGGGAGATAGCCAAATATTCCATTTTTAAATTGTATTCATTCATTTTTCAAATTTAGAGAAAATTTAAGTATGATTTGTGATAATTTAATTTTTTCTAAATCATTTAATTTAGTTTTTAATAGTCTTTCAGTTTTTCTACATTTTTTTTATTTTTTTTAAATTATTTAATAATGAGCATGTAAATCATGCTTATTTAATGAACAAATTAAATGAGTTCTATAAAGTAAGTTGGAAGCTAAAAAAAAGTAATTTTCGGAATTTACTTTTTCATTATAAATCTAAAGTGTGTTGATTTTAATGTTTTATAGTATCTTTAATCAATGTTAATTAATAGTAGTTTTGTAATCAATTAAATCATTGGTTTTAAAATAAATCGGGAATAAAAAACCCTAAACTATTTATTTTCAATTGCTTAGGGTTTAAAAAAGTAGCGAGGACGGGAGTTGAACCCGTGACCTCAGGGTTATGAAAATTTTTCATCCTGTGTTCCCCTTTAATTTACACAGTAATATCAAGTATTTATTAGGTCTTTTTTTATTATTCCTTACTCCATTTCCTTACTCCAGGATGGATATAATAGTAAAGGTTACTTATTTCTTTGCTTTTACTTTTTCAATTAATGGCAACATTAACATATCATACATTTCTTTCATCATTTCAGCAACTAATGGGTCGGATTTTTTTGGTATTCCTGCATTATATGGTGGTTTAGGGTCGTATTCTAAATCTAACATAACTGCTTCAGTATATTTTCTACCTAATAAGTCATCTATAATAGCCAACGACATATCTATACCGGCCGAAACTCCTGCTGAAGTCCAATATTTTCCATCATTTACATAACGCTCCTCATTAAAATTAGCGCCATACATTTTCATCATTTCTTCACCTCTATACCAATTTGAAGTAGCATTTTTTCCTTTTAATAATCCAGTTGCACCTAATACCCAAGCACCCGTGCACACACTTGTAGTATATTTAGTTGTTTTGTCAATTTGCTTAATCCAATTAAGTGTTTCTTCATCTTGTGTTAGCATAATAGTCTCGGTTGCACCGCCTGGTATCACCAAAATATCTAAGGACTTCACATCTGCAAACGAACTGTCTACTTTTATTTCTAGTCCTCTTTGGTTTTTTACCATCCCTCTATTTTTTGCTATAAAATAGGTCTTTGCCCCCATAATTTCAGCCAAAGTGTGATAAGGCCCCATTGCGTCTAGTGTATTATAGCCATCATATAATAAAATACCGATTTTTTTAATAGGAACTTTTGTTGGAGTGTAAAGAATGTCCATCATTTTAGCGTGCTTATCTGCAGTACCTATCACCAAACTATCTGGATTTGTTTTTTGTCCAAAACTAATTCCATAAACAAAAAGTACTAGTAATAATGTTGTATTTTTTAGTATTGATTTCATATGTTTCAAAATAAATTAAGCCAAAGGATTAACCTTTGGCTTAAAGATTAATTAAAATTTTGCACTTAAAGTTAGTCCAAATGTTCTGGGTTGAGCCATTCGAGATTGACGACCAAAACTACTATCAGGATTTCCGTAAGCTAAATACCTTTCATTGTTAAGATTTTGCCCCCAAATAAATAAACTGTATTTGTCATAAGTTAATCCAATTCTTGAATTAAGAAGTGTATAAGAAGGTTGCTCGATTTGGTTTTGAATATCAGTATATTGTTTTCCTAAATTTCGAATTTCACCACGAATAATTGCTTTTAACTTTGTGTTAATCGAATATTCATATTGTGCACCCAAGAATAGGGTATGAGTTGGTGCATTAGAAAGTTTGTTGCCGCCAATTGCAGTTGTAGTTTCTACACCTGTACCAAAGTTAACTCGTTTCAAATCAAATCCTTTGTATTCCGTTGGGTTAAATCCAAAACTACCATCTAATTGTAGTCCTTTTGCCGGAAGTGCAGAAACTTCAATTTCTATACCTGCCGATTGAGCATTTCCTACATTTTCTCTAGCATAGGTAAATGGAGCTACCAAATTATAAAATTGTAAATCTTTCCACTGAATTAAGAAGGCAGAAGCCCCAATACTTAATTTTTTGTTTAATAAGTATGACTTGTAACCAATTTCGTAATTATTAGAATACTCTGGGTCAAATGTTTGACGTACTCCTTCAGGTAAAGAACTTGCATTGATACCACCTGCTCTAAATCCTCGTGTATAGGTTGCGTAGATATTAGAAAGTTCATTCACTGAATAATTCACCGAAAATTTAGGTGAAATTGCTGAATAATTTCCATTTGAAGTGATATTTGGATTGATTTCTGTGACTACACCATTAAAGAGCATTGCATCACCAAAACCATTAAAGGTTGCTTCACGCTTTTCATAATCATAACGCAAACCTACGGTGGCTTTTAATTTGTTTGTTAACTGATAGCTCATTTCTCCAAATCCAGCAAGTCCAGAGTTGTTACTTCTATTTCTGTTGATTAAATAAGTACCACTTGGTAAACCAAAAGCCGCTGCTTCTGCATCCGATAATTCATAAGCGGTATTTGTTGTAGGTTCATATCCTTTTTGAGTAAATGCATAAACACCTGCCGTGTATTGAAATTTACTGTCTGAATGAGAATTAATTCTCAACTCTTGACTCCATACTTTTTGAGGAGGAAGTAATTCCCCGATTTTTCCATCATAGTAAGAATGATAAATTCCTGGAAAATCTAAATCTTTAAATCCAAATGAGATGGTTTGTAAGGCAGAAATTGAGGTGATTGTGAATTTATCAGCATTATATTTAGCTACTAATGAAGTATTTAAAATATTGCGTTCGTGGTTTTGAATTCTTGATAAATTAATTACATCTGGATTTGCAAATGCATAGGTGTCACTAAATTGAGAGACCATAAATCCTGAATTATTACTTTTATCTTGTTGACCTTTTAAATTTAAAGTTAGTTGAAAACGATTGGATACTAACCATTTTAGAAACATATTTCCATACAGATTTTTTTCTCCTCCAACGGATTTTCCGTTAAGATTTGTATCTGTTGCAGAAGTACCTGTGATGTCATTTTTTAAAAATCCATCTTGAGTTTGATACAAACCATTTAGCCCAAAATATAATTTATCTTTGATGATAGGGGTTTTAATACCTGTGCTATAGCGTTGTAAACCAAGATTTCCAAAGCTTGTTTCTGCAAAACCATTAGTTTGATTGGTAGGTTTTTTAGTGATGATATTCACTACTCCACCCATTGCATTTCTTCCATATAATGTTCCTTGTGGCCCTCTCAATATTTCAATTCTTTCAATATCGGTAAACGCAAAACCATTTGCTAAAATATCAATATTGTTTACATCATCGATATAAGTGGAGACTGCAGGATTTTCACTAAATACTTGAATTCCACGAATGGATTGAATTTGCTGAAATGAAACACCTAACTCTTGGTAGTTATAATTTGGTACTAAAGCTGTGAGTCCGCTTAAGCCCCAAGTTCTAGTGTCTTCTATTTTTTTTGAAGAAAGAGATGTAACAGAAGTGTTTACTTTAATAATGCTTTCTTCTCGTTTATTTGCTGTTACAAGAACTTCTTCTAACTGTTTTGTTTTTGTGGTGTCTATAGCTGTTTGAGAATAGACAGCAGTACTCGTTAGCAATATTACTATTGCTGAAATCATTCCTTTAATATTCATTTTATTGTTTATTTGATTTATTATTTATAATGCCTACTTGGGTAAGTGTATGCCATACCAAATAAGCCACGTTGCCTTATGCAAGTGGTGAAATTACTTTGGGCTCACCAAAGAGATTCTTTAAATCAAACAGAGTATTGGAGGACGAAATAGAGTAGATTGAAAAGAGGAGTAATTTTGAAATTTATAACCAAAAAAAGATTGTTTTTTGACTTCAAAATCCAATTTTTGGGAAACATTAAAATTTGACTGATTGAGACAATACAATTCCTCTACTTTTTCCTTAATAGTCTGAGGTGTTTGTTTTTCTTCTTCTTTGTCCGCTTGTTTCAGTTTTTTCATCAACTGACACTTTCCGTTACATTTCAGAATTGGTTTTGCACGATTTTCACAAAGGTTTTTCGCAATGTAATCTTGGTTGATTTTAAATGAAACAAAAATCCATACCTTGCTTAAAGGTTGCAAGAAAACAAGTAAAGTGAGTAATATGACAACTATCTTTTTCAAATCGAATACAAAGGTAATATTTCATAAAATAGTAAAATGTATTTTCTACAATAAATTTTACTTAAAAATAGAATATTCCTTACTCTTTTCCTTACTCCAAAAAAGGATAACGGTAGTTAATTATCAAATAAAAAACCCTTAATATGTTGAATATTAAGGGTTTGTTTCTGTAGCGAGGACGGGAGTTGAACCCGTGACCTCAGGGTTATGAATTGAGTTTTTACTCGATTTTTGACCCCTTTTATATGCCAAAAAAGATGATTTCTATAAAAATGGTGTTCGGTTTGGTGTACTGTTTTGTGTACTGTTTTGTGTACTGTTTTTGAATTAAATTTCGAGTGCAATTTAAACTTTTTTTTATTTAAATTATTGTTTTTTCTTAAAAAATCAATTTTGATTATATTGATGTGTTTATGTACATTACACCCTACTTTTTAAAACTTATTTCGTTTATAATGGAAAAAAAAGCCCAAAAATAACATTTTAGTGGAAAATAAAGTATAGTTTTGCTTACATAAAGTAGAACTAATGGAAAATTATATCCCAACGCACCTACAAGAAATTATTTATTCTTCGAGTGATAAAAAAGTAAGAAAGCAAAT
>JACCDK011184359.1_pt1 | contig 24709 bp, 20 predicted proteins | sample 7445871 | NCBI WGS metagenome assembly JACCDK01 (sample SAMN15323436, study PRJNA562643) | freshwater metagenome | isolation source: river surface water | place: USA:Blue River Watershed | collected 2017-08-15 | reverse complement strand
TGAATTGGTTTATGGATCTAAATGATGCTCGAGAGAAGATTGAGGAATTCCGCATCGATTACAACACAGTGAGACCACATTCGTCCATCTTCGATTTGCCACCCGAATAATTCATATATTTACATCAAACTAACCCCGAATTCTCTAGTCCAAAGGGTTACTAATAAGGGGAGCACCTCAAAAAGAAGAAAAACCCTAACTTGGTGTTACTACAACTGGGGGAATACAATATATGTATCTTTCATTTTTTTAGAACAGGGCGAGACACACCTCCTAACTCCAAAATAGTTCTGCTATCATTAGAGGCTATAATTATAAGATCTTCGAAATGCTTCTCAATATTATATCCTAAGTTTTTAAGTGGCTTCGACAACCACTTGTTAAATTTAAATTATCATAGTTTAATTAATTTGGTTACGATTCGTTCAGCAGTTTTCCCATCCCACAATTCTGGAATACCACCTTTCTTCCACTCTCCTGCGAAAAGAGTTTTCATTGCCGGCGCAATGTTCTTGGGATTTGTACCTATAAGCTCGTTGGTTCCTACTGTAATTGTTTCAGGACGCTCGGTGTTATCACGTAGTGTTAAGCATGGAACTCCCATGACAGTAGTTTCTTCAGTAATACCACCCGAATCAGTAACCACAGCAAATGATCTTTCAACAAGGTAATTGAACTCTAAATAGCTCATTGGATCGACCATGTGCAGTCGCTCATGATCAATGCCTAGCTCATTGAGCATCTTCTTAGTTCTAGGGTGAACTGGGAAAACTAATGGCAGTTCCTGAGAATTGTTGATTATCTCGTCCATCAACTCCTTTAACTTCGCACCCTCATCGACGTTCGCCGGGCGGTGAAGCGTCATCATGAAAAACCCCTTTTCTTTTAGTCCAAGCTCTTCCCAAATGGATGGTTGAATAAATCTTGGCCTGTTCGCAAGAAGCGTATCAATCATACAGTTTCCGACGAAGAAGATTTGATCATCCCCATAACCTGATGCCTTGAGGTTTGCATTAGCTACCTCAGAAGTCGTAAAGAAATAGTTAGTGATTGCATCCGTTACCAATCGATTGATTTCTTCTGGCATCGACCAGTCATTCGAACGAATACCTGCCTCAACGTGGGCGACCTTAATGCGTAGTTTTTGAGCTGTAATGGCACATGCCATTGTAGAAGTGACGTCACCCACAACCAAAACTAGATTGGTAGGGTTATTCATCAAATACTCCTCGAAGCGAACCATTATAGCACCGGTCTGTTCGGCTTGAGTTCCCCCACCTGCGCTTAGATTCGCATCAGGCTCGGGGATGTTCAGTTGCTCAAAGAAGTCTCCAGACATCTTTTTATCGTAGTGCTGTCCAGTGTGTACTAATGAGTAGTCTATATCAACTCCTTCAGCTCTTCTTTTTCTAATTTCATGAATGATTGGAGCTACTTTCATAAAGTTCGGACGGGCTCCTGCGACAATGGTAATGTGGTTCAAAGGTCTATAGTTATCGTTTCTAATACTTGTAGCGCTATTTGCTTTCTATCAAATGCTTCGGCGAGCTTTTGACAGCCTTCTTGATATTCTCGGTAATTTTCGTCATCTAAGATGGTCTGGCACTGTGCAATAAAATCTTTTTCGTTTTCTGGTTCAAAGCAAGTTCCCGCATTATAAGATTCAATAATTCCTTTTGTTTCACCTTCTAGCCCGAGCAATATTGGTTTTTGTAGTGCTGCTGCTTCGAAAATCTTACTTGGAATAACTGTTTTAAATGTGTCACTTTTTTTCAAGTTGACCAAGGCTACATCCATCAATGATAAGTACCGAACAACCTCGTGTTTCGCCACAAAAGGCATAAAAGTCACATTCGTCAACTGAAGGTCATCAGCCTGTTTTAAAAGATTTTCTTTTTCAGCTCCTTCACCAATAAAAAGGAAATGAGCTTGAGGTAAACTATCTTTAAGCTTGGGTAGGCAATTTAAAATGAACGAAAGACCATGTGCCATGCCATGAGTTCCTATGTAAGCAAATACTTTTTTCCCTTGGAGCTGAGGATTAGTTTCCATGAGTACATTATCCTTTGGTCTAGGCTCAAATAGATCTAGTATAACACCATTTTTATGTACGTCTATTTTTGATGAATCAATACCACGTTCAGAAATTTTACTTTTGAAGGTATCTGTGACAACGATTATCTTCTTAGCTGATTTATAAAGTCTTAGCTCCAACCACTCTAAGAATTTATAAATTCTACCTTCGTTCATTGCGCCAACGGCAGAAATGGACTCTGGCCATAAATCTCTGACCTCCATTATCCATGGCCTCAACTTAAAGAATGACAGCCATCTACCCGCAACTGCAGTAAAAAACTGAGGAGAAGTTGCTACAATAATATCTGTTCTAACCCAAAGGCCAACCAAGAAGGCCATAGCTGCAAATGATATGTAATCGAGTATGCGTTTGATGAACCCTTCGTTTGCAGTTATATAAGTCCAAACCCGGATTACTTTGATTCCGTCTTTTACTTCACGACTAATTAATTTGTTTTTAAACCCTGGGTAGACTTTTCCATGTGGGAAATTTGGAGCACAAGTAATTACGGTGACTTCAAACCCTTTAGTTACCCATTCACGCGCGTGTTCATATGTTCTGGTCGCTGGAGCATTTACCTCCGGCGGAAAGTTATCTGTTAGAAAAAGAATTCGTTTAACTGGCTTCACGAATCTGGATCGTAGTTTGTTCAAAAACAGAATAGGCAAAAACGGTAGCATTTACGAGCCTATTATAACCTTTTGCATATCTATAGTTCTCCATCTCTATAACCATTGGATTATACTTATCACCTTGAAACGTTAACTCTATTTGATTGTTAATTAAATAGGTAGTTTCATCCATTTGTTCTAAAGACACGTCAGGATGAAGATGGAGGTAGCCTTTAGCGCAAAAACCATTTGAATTCGATTGTGCTGTCAACTTATCCGTTATAGTCATTTGAACTGATACTGTACTATCAAAAGTTCGTGACACTATAGTACCATACCCATCGTGCTCTGCAGTTAAGTACTCGTTTTCATCAATACTAATATTGACATTTGCTCTTTTCCCAACTCTAAATCCCGACCAAACATCGCTCGAGTTCCCTTTTACTACAACACAGTTATGACTGCGAGTTGATCTTTCAAGTAGTCGTTTATTGTTTTTCTCGTAGGTACTAACCCCCGTATCAATTATGATAGGTATTCCTTTGTAGAATAATTCGAAACTTAATTCGTCGGCATGGGCATGACCTGGCTGATACGTTGGAGCAATGGCGCCCACGTTTGCAAACAAACTAAGATTTCCAGCATTCAATCGGCGGTATCCAGAATCCTTTAAATCACAAGACGTGGAAGGATAATCTGAACCCAATAATCTCTTCGCGTAGTCAAGAATGACAGGAACTGGAAGGGCAATGTCACAAGCACTATCCTGCATCAACGGCATTCGCTCAAGGTCTTCCCAGTTTTTAGCATGACCAATCATTCTTACAGCATACAACTCTAAAAGGGACTTTATGTCATCACCAACTGACTTGGCAAAATTCAAAGCATCTAATAACCTCTCTAGTATAATTAGATGGTACATAGGACTTCGTTCATAATGCATGCCATCATTTAGAATTTGCTCTTTGAGCTCACGTATAAGCAGCTTCTTGCCCGATTGAGTAAAGTCTTGTTGCTTGGTAATCACACCACCAATGAAAAGAGCAAAGGCATTCTCTAGAAGGTGGTTCGCTAAAAGATGGTACTCTAATCTTCCATTAAGAAACTTTAGGTCCGACACCAATTCCCTATAGAGCCAGTCGTCCTGAATGCCCCACTTTGAAATGAACTTCGCAGCATTTATTATTCTTAGCGAAGTGGGGTATGGATGCAGAATTATAGGATTTTTCTCAGCAGGGGTGTGATAGAACTGACTTAAAGTTTCTAAACCTTGTTCTTTTGATATTCCTAGCTGGTGTAACCAATCAAAGTAGTTGAGATTGTAGGTCCATAACATACCGTAATCTGCAAACGACCAATCAAGTGAATCTTCAGAAAACGATTTCTCAATATTCAGAAAACTAAAGCTCCAAACTTCTTTGTTGAGCAATAGAGAGGTCTGCTTTTCCGGAAAATCAACTAAATCAACTTTAGCAAAGCTCCCTTCGCAGGTAGTAGCTACTCTCTTGGGTTTAACCAGTCTATATTTGATTTGATGATACACCTGTGTGAACTTCAGGTGCTTAAGAGTGTGATATAATCTCTTTACTTGATGGAGATCCATTTACCTTGAATAAGAGAATCCACAGCAGCTAGAGTTGCCTTTGATGTATTCAAGACCTCTGCCCATGGAATGGTTGGCCCTAAACCAAATTCAATATTCTTTAATAATAACTTAAATTGGCTTAGATGACCCTTATCTTGGGACCACGGCGACTTTGATCTAAAACCTTTTAGGCCGTAACCAGTCAATTTTCGCCAATTATCAAGTATTAATGTCGAGTTCTGCTGGTGAACTTCGATTCTCTCCTTAGAATAGGTCTTTGAGCCATTTGAGAAGTAGTTAATTACAGCATTACTACCGTTCTCATATTTAAGAAGTATGCTTGCGTTGTCAGTATTTGCTTTAGCATCTTGCCCCATAGCATTCATGCACACATCGGTAACTTTAGAACCTGTGAAGTACGTACAGAGGTCAATAAAGTGACAAGCCTCACCAATGATTCTTCCACCACCCGCTTTCAGATCATGCACCCAAACCTCCGGCGGGATAAACCCTGCATTCATTGTGGCAATGATATTCATTGGAGCAGGCGACAAGCGCTTTTTAAGTTCTAGTGCCAAAGGAGCAAAACGTCTGTTGAATCCAACTGTCACCCATCCTTTTGAATTTTCAAATGCCTTTTCAACACGTTCCAAGCCTTCCCAAGTAGTAGAAAGTGGCTTTTCTACAAAAACATGCTTATCACTCTCTAATGCTTCACTTACGAACATAGCGTGACCGCCGTGTTGCGTAGTGACTAAAACTGTATTAATATCAGAATCAGCTAAAATTCTTTTATAGTCAGTGGTACTGTTTTCAATAGAGTGTTTTTTCGCTTGTAAACTCCCACTCAATCCTTTAGAGCTCGCAATGCTCTTGATTTGAGCACCAGCCGCTTTAAGTTTTGGAAGAATCATTGAACCAGTAAAGTTACCAGCTCCAATTACTCCCAAGATTGGCTTACCAGCAGAATAAGTCTTAGGCTCAGTTATTTTAACGTTTTTGGGATCCGTGCTCTGTTTCGCTGTATTATAAACTAGTAATGATGCAATGCTGTTTCCTTTTCCAATGTTGTCGTAGATCTCGGAATAATTCTCAAACGGTACTCTTTCGGTGATTAGTGAATCAACATTTAAGACTCCTTTCGAAAGAGCGTTCAGGACAGCTTCAAAGTTGCGCTTCTCTGTCCAACGTACGTAAGGCAATGGATAGTCGTTTCCACCTTCTTCATAGCTTGAATCATAACGACCTGGTCCATATGAACAAGATACTTGAAAGGACAACTCTTTTTCGTAGAAATCTGACCGCTTAATATCAAGGCCAATTACACCAACTAGGACGATACGACCTCTCTTGCGTGACATCTGTGCACTTTGACTTATGATCTCATTCGAAGCATTAGAAGCGGTTATAATTACTGCGTCACACCCAATCTGATTGGTTTTCTCCAGAACGTATTCAATTTGTTTTACTCCCTTTCCAGGGTTTACAGCGTCGATACCATAGCTTAAGGCTAAATCCACCTTACCCTGGTCGAAATCAAAACCAATCACTTTACAACCATTGGCTTGTAAAAGCTGTGCTGTAATGAGACCAATAAGTCCTAGGCCAACTACAACGACGGCCTCACCTAAAGTTGGATTAACCAAACGAATACCTTGAAGACCAATTGAACCTATTACGGTAAAAGCTGCCTGTTCGTCTCTAACACCATGAGGAATTTTGGCCACAAGGTTTTTAGGAACACTAACATATTCTGCATGTGGGCCATTGGAAGCTACACGGTCACCAACTTTAAATTCAGTAACATCACGACCAACCTCAATGACCGTCCCTACGTTACAATACCCAAGAGGTATAGGTTGCTCAAGCTTATTTCTTACGGCCGCTACAGTAGCTGCAAGCCCATCAGTATTAACCTTTGCGATAACTTCTTTGACCTTATCGGGTTGTTGCTTAGCTTTCTGTAGAAAGGACCCTTTTCCAAAGTCAACCAACATCTTCTCTGTTCCTAGAGAAACTAAAGTATGAGAAGTCTGGATTAAAACGGAACGTGAATTACACAATGGTATTGGTACCTCTGCTAAAGAAGTCTTACCATCTTTTAAGTTTTGAATAATTTGGTTCATCGCAGTACTTCCTTTAATGCATCGATAATTATAAGGTTCTCTTCAAAAGATCTACTTGCGACCCGTATGAAACTTCCTTCCAAACCAATTTTATCCGAGCAATCTCTTACATAAACTCCTTTTGCTAATAATTTTGAGAACAAATCCCAACTGCTCATACCTTCAACTTCTAATAATGCAAAATTGGCCTTACTAGGGTATAACTTAGCCTTAGGAATTGTATTAATCTCGTTAAAAAACATCAACGTGTTCATAATGTATTTTTTCCGAACTACCTCATATTTTGCTTGGAAATCCTCATTAGCAAGTAGCTTGAAAAAGTAGGCTCCAAGACCAGATACATTCCATAAATATCCGTTCTTCAATAAAGCATTAACCCTACTCGAACTCATAATACCATAGCCGCATCTGAGACCCGCTACACCAAAATCTTTACTCAGTGATTTGATGATAACCACATTAGGATATTTATCTACGATATCCGACCAAACGACAGACGACAATGAAGCGTCCTCATATGCGAAGTGTTTGAAACTCTCGTCCAACAAAATCAATTGTAAAGATTTATTTTCTTCCAAGAAAATCTCTATATCACTTTGATTCAAATACGCTCCATTCGGATTGTTTGGGTTGATTAATACAGCCGAAGAACAAGAATTGTCTTTAATAAAGGCAGAGTACTTTACTAAGTCAAGTATGTAATTATTCTTTTTATCTAAGCTGAAATACTTCACGTCACAAATACCTTGAGCATATTCATAATATGAGCTAAATGTTGGAATAGGCAAGGCCATACAATTACCAGCATATCTATGGATAGCAGCTTGAATCACTTCTATTGCACCATTTCCAACAAATATTTCTTCAGACTGGGCCTTTTCAAAGGATGCAACATGCTCAGCTATCTGTCTATTTTGAGGAGGGTAAAACTCTAGAAGGTCACGAAGCTTGTCTTTCTTTAGAATATCTTTTTCTAAATGTTCCATAAACAAGTCGGTTGCGTACGGATTAGAAAGAAAGCAAGCATCAACTTCAATTTTAAACTTTGTTTTGTCTAGTATTGTCTCAATTGATGGCGAATGGCTTCCACTCGCTTGCTTTAGTTCTGCTAAAATTTCAATATCAGTTTTCATAAATAACTCTTGGTGTTTTTCCTTCTGAAATTTTTTTAAGGGATTTCACGTTCTTTATTTCAGGGGTTAATTTCGTATTAGCTAATCTGTCTTTGAGTTGTGTCAATAACTTTGCACTTTCGATTTTTCCTAACTCTACACCTGTATATGCCAAAACTAAGTCATCGGTTCTTTTAATAATAAATTGCCACTCTTTGATTGTGGTATAATACTGCATCATAGTATAGAAGTTAACGGTCGGTAAAGAGAAACCATTTGAGTCTTTTATTAAAACGTCATTTCTTCCAATAATTGCTTCTACCTGAATACCAGCTCTTCCACATGGACATTTGACACCTGGCCTAGCATAAGCTAAATCCCCGGTGTCATACCTCAATAAAGGCATAAGATCATTATGGAGGTTAGTTCCAATTATCCTGAAGATATTTTCCTTATCTGTAGGTATCAACTCACAATAGCCGTATTCAATGTAGTTGTGTAGAATAGAGGACTCTGAGCAGTTTCCGAACATTACTATTTGTTCCGCTAAGCCATAGTGGTTACCAATATGTACACTAAAAACGTTCTCTATGAATGTTCTATCATCTTCAGTTAGCACTTCAGATGCTGTTAATATAAATTTCAATCCTGGAATAGTATATCCTCTTTTCTGACAGAATTCAGCGAAAATTTTTATACTGGTAGGATAACCTCTTAAGTACTTAACCTTTTTAGATACCATATGGCTGTAATAAGTCTCCATGTGTTCATCATCTAAATGAAATGGGCTGTAATAAAAAGTATTGAGCGCCCAACTGTACTTAATTAACGGCTCACCTTCTTTTGGAGAATAGCTTCTTAGCATTGCACAAGTATCTCTGAACTTATATCCGTGCCATTTCCAATGTCGGTAAATAACAGCTTGTTCCACAATCCAATGACGCCAACTTATATAAGCTTTCATTGGGTTACCAGTAGATCCACTCGTGTGAAACTCCAAATCAAATTTAGAAGGTCGACGTGCAAGAAATGTATCTGGATTTTCTTTGACTCTAACTTTATCCAATACTGGTACTTTTGCTTTGAATTCGTCTAAGAACTCTCTTCCTCTTAAGGAAAAGTTGATTTGTATTTCATCTCTTGTTTTGCACCTCCTTAGGAGCTTCTTAATATTTGTGACCTGATAATTAAGAATACGTTCTTCATCCCAAAATTGAGTCCTAGAATACCTGAGGTAAAAGATTATTATTCCAAATATGCTGTACATCTATTTAATATAATTAAAGATTCTACCGTTCTCGTCGACCCAAAAAGCCTTTTCAGCGAGTTCAAGCATAGGTTTATCGCCTTGCGTATTGCCATAAGCAGCCTTGACTGTATATTCTGAATTATATTGAACGTTCAACCTAATTACCTTATTGTCATAGTTGACGACCTCTTGATCCTTTTCAAATATCGAATTTGCAATGATATCATATTCCACCTCCCGTTCGAGAATGAGTTCGATTATCTCTTTGTATCCAGCACTAACAATCACTACTTCGTAGCCCTCTCTTATATAATTATTCATTTGGGCACTCGTTGCTGCAAATATTCTCTTCTTCGCTAGCTTCTTAAAATCTGTAATTTTAATGTCATCAAACTTTGAAACTAGGAACAGTCTTCTTGACTCTCTTAAGTAATTATCTTTGCCTAAAGAGAATAACAAAAATAATCCTAATGCGTGTACAAGGTAATAATTAATTATAAATAATATTCTCGAACGAAACAAAGCTTCATATGCCAGTTTTGTTGAATCACCCTTAATCAACGTTCCGTCAAAATCGAATAAGATTAATCTATGCATAAATTTAGATGAAAAGCGTATAATTGTAATCTCTATTCTAAACTGTAAAACACGTTATTTTTTCTCCGAATTGTATTTTAAATTACCAAGAAACGAACACTTGTTTACCTTGCTCAAAACTAAACTTAACACTGTAATTGGTGAATGTATCCCCCCCGGTTGTAGTAACACCAAGTTAGGGATTTTCTCCTTTTGATGAGGTGTAATACTCCCCAATTTTAAACCAAGGGGGCTTTTGGATTAAGATAAAAGTACGCCATCATGATGCAAGAGCCAAAGATGTTGATTCTTGACCATAGAGGGCGTTTGGTTTGGCTTTGATACCTTGGCGGTATCGGTTGTTGTAGTAGGTGATGTAGTGATCGACTTGGCGGTAGAGGTCGGTGCCGGTCTCGGCTGGATTCAGGTAGAGGTGGTTCTTCTTGATGGTTCTCCAGAAACGCTCAATCCAGGCATTGTCCGTGGCACGGCCTTTACCGTCCATAGAGATTTTAATATCCTTCTTCTCAAGAAACGAAGTCCATACGAATGACGTGTACTGCGACCCTTGGTCTGAATTCATGATCTCAGGACATCCGAACCGATCAATCGCCTCTTCCAAGACACGTACACACCAAGCGGCGTCTAAGGTGTTGCTGATTCCCCAAGCGAGGATCTTTCGGCTGTACACGTCCATAATGGCCGTGAGGTAGAGAAAGCCACGCCGCATGGGTATGTAGCTGATGTCGGTACACCATACCTGATTAGGTCTGGTAATCTTCAGTCCACGCAGCAGGTAGGGCTTGATGTATTGTGCTAAGCCCAGCTTCGAGAGGTTTTTACGTGGATAGATCGCCTGATAGCCCATCAGCCTAAAGAGCCTGCGTATGCGCTTGGTATTGACATGAAATTGGTAATCCTTCAGGAGTTCTACCATACTTAGCACACCCTCGGTGGGGTGGTCAATCAGGTGCTTGTCCATGATTCGCATGATCTCCAAGTTCTCGGGACGCTCCTCCTTGGGGGCATAGTACAGTCGGCCACGAGTGACCGTCAGAAGCTCGCATTGCCGGCGTGCCGAAAGGGTCAAGGCAGGATTCACGAAGCTGGCGCGGTCTTTCATTTCCCCAGCTTCGCATAGACTTTTTTTTAAGAAATCAATTTCAATCTTTTGACGTCCAATCTCGGTGTACAGCGTCTCATTGGCTGCCTCCAAGCTCTTGGTGTCATCACTCTTAGCCTTGGTGAATACCAATGGACCAGCTTCCAAGAATTCGGACTTCCACCGCGAGATCATGACCTGACTTACTTCGTACATCTGGCTCAGCTCAGCCAAGGATTGAGGCTCCTTCAAGGCGTCTAAGACAACTTTGAATTTGAATTCTCCACTGAACGGCGACTGGTTTGCTTTGTGCTAATGGTAACAAGGATTCAAGCGATGAAATTTAACTAAACCTTGGTTTGAAATTCGGGGAGTATTACAGTTGAACTTACTTTTGGATGAATCGAATGAAAAAGTACCCCACATAAATTGTACAAAATTAATTTCAAAAAATCTTTGACGATGTAATCAAAAATTCATAGTGGCAGTTAATAAATACGAATACACTTCTGCAACCTCTTTATCAAACTGCCTATTATAATCAAAAGCATCAAAAACGAATAAACCTCCATCGTAAAACTCTCTTAACTTTTCTTCAAGACCTTTAGCATTTACAGGATAAAAAGCGCCGGACATATCTAGGTAATCTAACGCAGAAAAAGAATCAATTTTCGAATAAATAATATTACAACCAGCCGCGAGTCCATGACTCAAGATGCCGCTATTTGTGCCATAACGATATGGCAAAATAATATTCCGCGCAGAATTCAGCACATTAAATAATTCCTCATCTGAGAGATACCCCAATTTAACCGTTACACCCGGGCCACTTGGAACTTCATAGGCGTTCTCAATAATAGTTGTAGACGGCTTTCCACCAATATAAATACTCGCATTAGGAACTGAATTTGAAAATTCCTTCCAAGCATCAAAAAGTATGTCTAATCCTTTGTTTTTGCGCAAGTGCCCTATGAATGCAAAATCAAAAATCTTTTCCGCGATACCAGTATCATAAATTATCGAACAATCCATTAACGGAAATTTATGAATTAAAATTTTCTCTGGACGTATGAAAAACTCATTAATAAGAATATTCGTCGAGAATTCATTGTGACAGAGGAGGTAATCCGCAGAACTATATGCTTTTTCCATAATATCTCTAATCTTTGACTCACCCTCTTCATTCTCAGCAAATGGTACAACATCATGTGTAGTTATCAAAATTTTAACGTTAGAAAACGCCCGAAGTGAATAAATGAAAATTACTTCAATATATGTACCCGATATTACAGAAACATTTATGCACTTAGGACGCTGCACAATAACTAATATGACAATATAAGCATATGCAAGAATGAGTTCGACAAATCTAATTACTTTCCGTACTAATACGTTGTTGATATTATAGATATCCGAATAGGGGAAAAAAATACGAACAGAATCCTCGAATGGATAGCCATAGCTAACAAAACTTTTATACCGAATTCCTGCACTTCTTAAAGCTTCATTAATCCTGTGTGTGTATAGACCAGATATCCCTTTTGTGCCAAAGTAAACAAACCAGAAATCATCATTTTTCTCTATCATGTAAATTTATATAACTTAGACATTTAGATAATATAAAAATCCTTTTAAATTAATAACACTTCAAAAGGGTAAAAACATAACTCTAAAATAAATCAAAATACTTAGAACAGCATAAGTCAAAAACCTCAGCAGTACCTTTTTTAGTTCTAAATTTTTTACTACCGACTAACTAAGTCAATCAATAATCAAAATATATGTGTATGATTTGAACTATGCTGTATCCTGCTGACTAGAAAACTTAAGTAAATTGCAAATTCAGCTCGACCATAAAAACCTTCCAAAATTATTGCAGCGACAAAGAATAAAAAAAGTAAACTGAACCTGCTTAAAAACCCTAATATTAAAACAAAAATTAAACCAAATAAAAACCCGAAAACGGACAACAATACTATACCTGTATTAGCAAAACTCGAAGTTTCATAACTAGTTGGTAGAAGAGAAATATTTTGAAAGTAATCCATCCATGGATAATAAATACGAACACCATAAGATGAAGCATTATCCGGGGCTAACTGAAAAGAATTCAGCGTCCTTTCGAAAAATGAAAAACCCAAAAAAGAATACAGAATAAAAGCTAAAGTCGCAATGAGAATTAAAATATTGAATGACCTCGACTTTATTATCCAATAAAAAATTGAAACTCCTACCAAAAAATGTCCATATGAACTATTCGCAATAACTAATGCAAAAATAACTATCAATAATTTAAGGTGATCATTACTTTTTAGAAAACTATAAAGTCCCATGGAAGCATAAACAGCAAACCAATTAGGCTCACGAAAGGCTCCTCCCAATTTTATCTGTGAGTTTTCTTCAATTGCGTCTATTTCAGACCATGTATTTGGCAACAAAGAATATTCACCAAAATCCAAAGAAATATTTACGTTTAAAATGAGAAACAATGCAAGAGTTAGTATCAAATAAAGGGACGACAACAACGCACCTAATCTGACCGAAATATACAAGATCTTCTCTCCACCCTTAATTATATGAACTAATAATCCAATACAAAATGCAAATACTAATCTTATGTGCTCAAATCCAATAAAATAAACAGAAACAAGAGATAGCAATAAACTAACGCTAAAAAAAATTATTCGAGCATTAAATCTTAATGAAAAATTACTAAGGCTTAATAGAAAGAAAACGAAAAAAAATATATCCTGAAGTAAAAGATTGTTTCCAACTTTGAATTGCGAAAAAATTGGAGCCAATGTTAGTAAAATGACCAACAATCCGCTTAACAAGCCCGAAATCAGCATCTAAACATAATAATCAGAAACAACAGCATGACTTTACCAAGCAAACAGAAAGTAAAGTCGGACTTATCCTAACTAACCTCCGCAACTTTCTGAAAATAAAATGAAGAATTGTAACTCGCCATGTTGACCTAAAGGCGAGCCGCTCTTATAATAGTATAATATATAGAATCACTATTCATGAAACACTGTGTTAATTCTTAGACATATAGAAAAAACTGTCTCAACATTAATTCACTGGTGGAAATTGTTATAACAGGTGACGAAATGGTCAGCTAGCCCAAAGAATTTCTAACTGATTAAGTCCAGATAAAGATAGCTCTTTCCATGATACTCCAGAGTCCCTCAATCTACGTATAATAATTGGCACAGTTACTGTCATAGAAATTTGACCCCCCTTTTTCAAATAGCGTGGTCAACGCAAAAAAAATTATCCCGCAATACGTGGTCTGAAATGACGTCCTCGACCATCGCTACCAATCACACATTCGTTCAAAGGCACGTACTAACTAAGCGTCTTCAGATGTCGTGATGAACACCAAAAGTATAACCAAACCAAGTAAAACACTGATGACCGTGATGCTTGGAAAGCCAAGTCACACAGGATGTCGAAACAAATTAACCCATTAACGCCTGCTATAAATAAGTTATCGTGATACCAAAGGCCTCAAGTATTGCATTATAGCCACTTTACCAGTTTATACGCGTACTCTCCACTTGATAGTTCAACAGTCGAAAAAATCGATGACCCTGATGTGACTTGATATTGAAAATCATTTAGGCTTTCTACTATACTGAGCACAAAATCGGTGAGGAACGAAATCAAAACCTTATCCCTTAACGCGCTGGTCGCTAAAATCGCGAAACATTCCTATATAGGCTCCCAACAAATTAGCATAGTGTCAACGACAGTTGCACAATTTCCAACAAAAAAACCACCATAATAATTCATCTAAGCCCTTCCTTTCTAATGGATCGAGACCACCTAAATTCAACCCACTGGCGTACAACACTGAACTATTTCAAGCCGAAATCCTTAAAATCATCATTTCCTCTATCCCAGATAATAAACGGTTCCCATTCTTAGAACTCTAACTTCTAAAGCGCTACATTGACGTGATGACTCTAATTGTAACTTAAAATACGAACTATTCAAATCACTCAAAAAACTATTTCCAAATAACTTTTTACTTAAACGGCTACAAGTTAATTACCCTACAAGAAAAATCAAATCGTAACACTTTAACTATCCCCAAGCCTGAATTTTGCCCGATAAAATAAATTAACTAAAGTTACCATCACCTGATAATTCCTAATTAAAGTACTTAACAACCCCATTAAACCTTAAAATAAACTTTAAGGAACTCATGCTGAACTTTCTCTCTATTTGACTGTAATAAGCCCTGTGAAATTTCTTGAAATATCTATAGGTTGGATAATTCCAAGGTTTGCATGGACCAACAAAATGTAGAATAGCAATTTCTCTCTCATTTAATTCAAAAGTGGACATATAGCAATCCTTTATGAAATAATTAGTTTGATAGTTGAATAAGGAGGGCAATTGTTGATAATCAGACAAAACATAATTTAAAATATCTTGATCATGTAAAAAAAAATCTCTATCAAGAACCTCTTCCTCTATCATTCTTATAAAATTTAATAAATCTCTTTTATACTGATTAAAATCTAAACTGTGAAAATATAACACACCTGCATTGAAATAAACATGCGTCGACTTCAATCCTATATTTCGACTATAACCCAAACCAATACCCTCATCTCTAACCGCATATAAATGACCTTGCTTAAGATCATTAAACTCATTTCTGATATCTCTGAGAACTAATGTATCGAAATCAAGGTAGAGGAAAGATTCTGATTTGAAAATAAATGGCAATATCAACCGCAAATAAGTTGCCTCCGGTAGCAAGCTATGCACCTTTTTCGGAATCGCTACATATAACTCCTTCAGTTCTTCATTCAAATCTTCGAATATTATCGGAACGAACTTTTCGTAATTATGCTTTAAAAATTTCTTATAACTACAACGGCTATCAAAAAATATATACTTCTCATACATGCCAGAATTATCTAAAGATCTCAGCGAGGCCATTAGAACCTCATGACCAGTGTCATTTATACAATAAACAATTTTCATACTCATAATTTAATCCTCAAACGACCTTGCATTCTGTACAAAATTACAGAAGTCGAAAAATAAGCACCCATAACAACAAACAATAAATAGTGCAAATCTAAATTTGCCTTTGCGGAAAAAAACCATGTCAATGCCAACACAATCTCAAATAACAACAATATGTAAGACGAACCAAAAAAGTAGAAATAATTCGAAATATGACCATAAGCAAATTTAATTAACTCTAATAATGAATAAAGCAGAATAATCAATAAAGAAAATGAAGTAAATAAATTCAGATCATTCATCTTGCCCACAACAACAATTACCAAAAATAAACCAAAGTAAATGATAGTTAGAACGAAAAAAAACCTAAAAGGCTTATACTTTAGACTAAAAATTTCTTCAGACAAATCTAACACGTACAATCTACTACTTAAAATTGTACCAAACAAAAGTGACGGTACTAAAAGTACTTTCTGAATTAGATCGAACTCAATAAGTTTGTAATCCGATTCTAATAAATATAACCTTAAAAAATAAAACGCCACAGGAAAACAGAAAGACTGAGCTAGCACCCAAACTACCATATGAACATCACCTTTGAGTTCCTTAATAGAAAATGTCAACTGCCTCAAAGAATATCGTCGAAATGTCAACACAACAGGTAGAGACAAATAAATGCAAATAAAAAACTTATAATTCAGCCAAAAATTAAACGAAAATACCAAGAATAATGTTTGAAAAACAAGCAGAACTAAACTCTTCTTTTGATATCTCATATTCCTGGTCTTGTAATCTAGAGATAACAATAATGAATTCAGCAAATTTAAAAAAATTGGTAAAAAATAAATAACTGTACCGTTAATTACTTGAAAAATAGCCGAAATAAGCACCATTAAAAAAAACCAGAACACATTCGTTTTTTCACCCTTTGAGCGAACACTTTTTTGTGTGAAAAAATTACCAAAAACCAAAAATATTCCAATATAACTGTAGTCAACAGAAAATAGGTCATATACCTGGTTTTTCGCCTCAGATACTACAAAAATGATTAAAAAAGAATTAATTGTTCGTAAGAGAACTATCAACGATGGAAAAAGAGACTCCTTGACAACAACAGACTTCAATATCATATAATTCCGAACAAAAATCTGGAACTGGCAATTTAATAATCTTCGACTTCCCGTACCAGAAGGCCCCGAACGTGAACAAATCTAGTACCCTCAATTCAAACCAATATTGACTACTTAATTAGCACATAGACATCCACAGCAATCAATGCAGTATGAGAGGTTCATCTTTGAGCAGAAAAATAGACCTTTTACCAATACCTAGTATAACCGATAATTTTCAGAGTAGCACTTATCCAAAATGACCCAATATTCTTTACAACTTTACGAGCCAACTTTCTTCAACACGCTTCAAACCATTAACAATAACAAATCGTGACTTCAGCTCATACGATCCGCTCTCCAAAGTGGCCAGGAACTCATTAAGTGCAATAGTCTTCCCCATTAATTGCGGATCATTTAACTGACCCAACAAAACTATTCCGTTTTTCGAAAGTAAGTCCCACGAGTTCTCCAATGTACATTTAAATGGCTCGTAAATATCCATATCACTATGTACAAATGCCAGTCTGACATTTTCTCTAATTGCCCATTCTTTAAAGCGAGGCAAAGTTTCCTGGATCCAACCAGAAATTAAATGGACACGTGCCGACAGATCGCACTTCTTTAAACCAGTACCATACTCCAAAGTTTTCCACACATCCTCTTCTGACACCCTAAAACTCTTGTCTAATGGTCTAAAATCCCCTCCTGAAAAATCCTCATTTCTCGCTCTAGAATGGCCAGCAAAGCTATCAAAACCATAAATTTTCCTATCTTGGGACATGGTCAACTCCAATAAAATACCATAGCCCCAATGAACTCCACTTTCGAGTATCTCACCTTCCACATTATCAAGTTGATCAAAATAGTATCGCGTTTGGTGTAATCGACGCGCCCACAACGTTGCCCCCGAAAAAGCGGGACTACCATGAACAGTTTCTGGCACCGATAACAACACTCCAAATCTGTTTAAAATCTTATTTGTCATTCGAAAGCCACTTCGTATAATTCGATAAAAAAATAATTTGACGTACATAAGCTTTGTTTTAATTTTTAGTTCTCGATAATTCCTATATAGTCAAACATGTCGGAGACTTTACGTTGACGAAGTTACGATTTTTTTGATTTAGTGGATAACATTATGGATTTTTTCTTCATTGATCTCTATCCTAGGAGATTATGCTCTTAGAAATTTTTAATATTCGGTTCCGCTGAAGAAGCTTACTAACGTGTAATTATCGCGAAGCTTGTGTTATCTAACGTCATTGTAATATTCAAACCAATCAATGCTCATCATCTTATATTCCCCCCCAGTCGTAGTAACACCAAGTTAGGTTTTTTTCCTTTCAATGCTTCGGCCTAAATCCCTTGCTGGGAGTACTCCCAGTAAGGGATTTTCTGTGCTCTTTGAACTACACAGGCGCCATGTCATTGAGCGACCCGTGTGGTCTAAGACAGTTGTACTTGTGCTGAAATGCTTCGGTTACGTTGTGAATTTCATGCATGCTCGTAAACAAGTAGGCATCGAGGATCTCGGTGCGGTAGGTGCGGTTGAACCGCTCGATGTAGCTATACTCTATACTGTGTCGGCTTACCCATCAGAATAAACTGCAGCTCGATCTCTTTGTCCTTGGCCCAAAGATGCATGTGGTGGCTTTTGTGTTCCGGTCCAATGTCTATGCGGATGCGTTTGGGCTTTCCGTGGAAGTCAATAAAGTCATCTAAGGCGTGTGTTACCCTCGGTGTCAGTAACGATCTGCCGATTTCAATGTAATACTCACCTTCGTCCTACCAGTGATCGGGAACGGTCTTCCAATTAACGCTATACTCGACCTCAATGATATTACTTTCCTAACGGCAATAATACGCAATCTCGAAAAGTTCTACCTTATGGAAGGCTTCCTGATTCTCCCTTAATGTTTAACTCATAAAAAGTCGACGCTGATTTACTCTAAGCCTATCTAGAACTTGAAAAAAGCGCTTTAGAAGAGTGAGCTCAGCCACTATAGCTTTTACCACCGCCTTCTTATTCCGCATCTCGTTATAAAAAACTACTGACTTTTAGTATCTCCGCACTAAATAATTCTAGATCTCATGAAACGCCTTTATCCTGCTGTTGAGGCCAAAATGTACTATTCTATTTCCCTAACAAATATTAGTAAGCAAAAACTCCACGCCCTGTCCTAAAAGATGAAGACTCACTTTTATCTGATTTAATGTCGTTTAGCCAAAAGCCTTAAGAATTTAAATTTCCTGCTAAATCTTTAGCTCATCAAGGAGAATTCGCCTTACCAAGTATCCTGTTGATCGTACCAACCGAAATTAAATATTTAAACAAATTAGGAAACTTTAGCCTAACTTATTCTAATTAAAGCATCAGAAAGTAAAAACTATATAATTGGCCACCAGACTTAAACTAACTTACTTATAAACCTCCTTAGAATTGAAGAATGCGGGATAGACCATTTCACTTCATCCGAAGACAATAGTTGAGCTCTATTCATTATCTCAACATACTGTTCGAAGTTTCTATCCAATGAATACCCATCTTTTGCAAATTCATAACAAGCTTGTGATATACTCCGATAATCTAACTCAATCTTATTAATTGAATCGGAAATCAACGTATTAATGTCATCAGGTGATACCAATACTAAATCAGAACCATCGCATCCCTTACTTTTATTGTAGAAAATACCACCACAAATTTGCCTTTCAAAAAGTTTGTGATCATAACTCGCAAGTGCGACGATTACAGGGATTTTACATTTTGCTAATTCGATCAAAGATGTACCCATCGCATAACCGATGGAGTGTCTATTAATAACTTCATCTAGTTGGTCATAAGGAATCTCACCAACAAATCTAACCCTACATGAATCCAGTGAATTCTTATTCATATATCGCTGAATTCTTCGTTTATCACCATCACCTACAATTGTTAATGAATACTCTCCGTGATGACTCACAAAGGTTATCATAGCAATGATTGCTGGAATTTTAAAATCAACAATTCTACCAATCCAAATTATTCTTTTTGTATTAACTTTATAACTCAAACTTTCGTTCTCTTCTGAAAATGAAGGCAATGGCACAATATTATTATAAGGAATGCTAATTCCAAAGTTACGCTCCCACAGTACATTAATTATCTCTGCCATAGAAATCAGCCCCTTTGATCGGTTGACAACACCCAATAACGCACGATTAAAATTCATATTTCGATCTTTGCCAAAACGCCTGATTCTCAATGATTTGTAAAGTAATTTATCTAGTATAGTTTGACCTAAAAATAAGTCATCTTGAACATGCAAAACTAAGTGAGATAACGTACAATTTTCCAATTGACCTGAAAGAGAGTAGGAAATATACAAATCTCGCATACAAAATGTAACTAGACAAACATTAGGCTTATTTCCAATTTCCCTGAGTAATATTTTATCAAGAGAATTCCTCTCTTGTGGTGTTAAGTAGTAGTAATTGGTGTTATTAAAAATAGCCTTCACATATGATTCCCCGATACCACTATTATTAAGATCTTTTTTTATATAACTTTCTGCTGAACAGAGCACAATGAAACTTTTGCCTTTTTTACACAAATATTGGGCGAATCTAACCAATAGGGTCTCGCCTCCTCCTAAATAATCATTAAAATTGATAAGGACTAGTGTTTTCTCCATGAATTAATTCTTTCTACGACCATGCCAACCTCATTATCCTCTAGAACCGGACTTATCGGTAAACTCAATTCCTGATTATGAATTCTTTCCGTGATTGGAAAGCTTAAATGACTCCACACTTTGTACGCCTGTTGCTTATGCGCCGGAATAGGGTAATGGATCATAGTCTGAATACCACAATCAGTTAGATACTGTTGCAACTGATCTCTTTCCGGATGAAGAATGCTAAAAATGTGACCATTGTAAGACTGATTAGTTGAAATCGACAATTCATGCGGGCTAAAAGGTAGTGTAATATCCGCATTTTTAATGTTATCACAGTAGAACTGTGCGATTTCCCTACGTCGTTGATTGTCTCTATCTAAACGAACTAATTTTACTCGAAGAAGTGCCGCCTGAATTTCATCTAATCTAGAGTTCAATCCTTGGTAGATGTTCTGATACTTTATTTTTGATCCATAATTAGCAATAGTTCTTACTACGTCAGCAAGTTCTTCATCATCTGTCGTGACCGCGCCTGCATCCCCTAAAGCCCCAAGATTTTTACCAGGGTAAAAACTATTTCCTGCTGCATGACCTAAAGACCCATTGCGCTTGCCCATGTAATAACACCCTACCGCTTGTGCATTGTCTTCAATTAATTTTAGATTATAAACATTTACTAATCGTTGAATCTCTGGATGCATCGCATTCTGACCATACAAGTGAACCAGCAATATAGCTTTAGTGCGTTCAGTTATCCTCTCTTCAATAAGATATGGATCGAGATTATATGTATTCAGATCGGGTTCAACTAATACCGGAATCAGTCGATTATCCGTTATTGCTAATATAGAGGCTATGTACGTATTAGCTGGAACTATTATTTCATCACCCTCACTTATAAACCCTAACTCCATATATGCCTTGAGAATCAAACGCAACGCATCTAACCCGTTAGCTACACCAACACAATACTTTGATCCTATAAAATTAGCATACTCTTCTTCAAATGATCTCACTTCATTACCCAATAAATACCATCCAGAATCAACTACTCTTCTAATTGCTTCAGATAAATCAGGCTCATAACTACTGTTAATCGCTTTTATGTCAAGAAATTTTATCATATCATAACAAGTTTTTGATTCACATACTCAAACTGTCTATCAGTTGACCTAGACTTCAAATTTAAGTCTAAAATTTCACCATCTTCTGTAACATATCCCTTGTGAACTGCAGGATTCCCAAACCACAATGTAAAAGGTGGCACTGACTTAGTTAAGACACTACCCGCTCCTACCATAGCGTACTCTCCAATTTCGATCGTACCAACAATTGTTGAATTTGCCCCGATGGAAGCCCCCGATCCTACAACGACAGTACTATAAGACTGCGGATACCTCTTTGAACGCGGCGTTTTATCGTTGGTAAATGAAACATTAGGTCCAATAAAAACATCATTCTTTATACGTAAGCCATCCCATAACTGGACACCTGACTTTATAGTTACGTTATCTCCAATAATAACGTCATTCTCTATGAAAACATTACAATTTATATTGCAATTTCTACCAATCACGGCTCCTGACAACACAACGACAAATTGCCAAATAACTGAATTTTCTCCGATATTCTTTGATTGAACATCGGATAATTCATGAATCCTTTTATTTCCCATAACCTTCCATTAATTCAACGTACTCGCTATAATCCCTTATGTAATCTTCTTCATGATAACGCATAGAAGCCATAACAAGACAAATAGAACTCGATGAAAAATTTACTTCTGACGCCCATATACCAGGCGGAATATGAAGCCCGGAACTCGGATGATTCAAAAACACCCTGCGCTTCCTAAAGCCATCATCCAGTAAAACCTCAAAACTTCCATTTAGTGCAATTAAAAATTGGTGGCACCTTTTGTGTGCATGAGATCCTCGGCTTCCACCGGCCGCAATGTCGTAAAGATAAAAAATTCTCTTAACTTTAAAAGGAAAATTATCATTTTTAATAACCGAAATATTCGCCTCAAAAAAACCTTTTTCGAGAGTTATAGTGGTACAGTCGGACACTGTGGGTTTCACTACCATTCTTTAAATTCTTAGAACTCTACAAAATCACAAATGCGCTCACTTCTATGTGAATTCATGCCTGTGACTACTAATGCGACCGAATTTATTGAAATGTTCTCTAATCTAACCCAAATACTTTTCGGAACTAAAAGCCCCACATTCGATCTGTCAAGAGAAAACTTACCTTCTTCTTTCCCATTGTGTACAGAAACATCAAAACTACCAGATAATGCCAAAATAAGCTCACATTGATCCTTAAGCACATGGCCCAATCTAGACCATCCACTAGGGACATCATATATCCAATAGACTCCGTTGATTTCGAAAGGTATTTGATTTGGATACTCGAAAAAAGTCAAACTCCCTCTATAGTCACTAATCTTTGGCAACTCTATGATATGTGGAATATCTCTTAAATCATTGTACATTACTCAGATCTTGTTAAAACCTGTTAAAATTAATATCTAGAAAAATCCTAAATTTCATGATTACAATACCATATAGCGAAATTCTCTAAAATTCGTCATATCCACCATTTTTATATCTCGTAGGTATACAAATTCGTTGTTCTTGATGAATACATGTCTGTAGTGCACTTCCTCTAAACACCCAATTTTTTGCCTTTGAAACTTTCTAATAACCCTTACAAACTCACAGGTGTCATTTAATGAGTCAAGAGTCCCGATATCCAACCAAGCAGTTTCGCGGCTCATGATTCCCACGTGCAAGGCACAACGTTCAAGCAATTCCTTATTAAAGCTTGTAATTTCATTCACTAGCCGAGCATAAGGTTGAATATTTAAGCAATGTCTACCGCTTTTTTGCCGTAAGAATTTAAGCCAATATCGACTGAATTGAATTTAGGTTAATCTAATCTTCCTCAATGGAGATGCCGTTCATATTATGGTCAAATTCTACGACACCATAAAGCCATGGCTCATTAACTTAATAGTCAAAAATCGAATCGCCATCTGTATAATTCAAGATTGTAAGAGTTTATCATACTTGCACCGTAATTACATTATTCCCAAGAACGAGCGTTAACTCAACCAATAAAATCTGTACCAATTACAAAAGCTTGCGTAAATCAGTTTTGTGTTTCTTGACGGGGCTAATTAAACTTGCAACCCAGTTCAGAACAATCCTCTAATAAACGCTGAAAATTAGTGAAGTCTTGAAGTGTGTTGATAATTAAATTTTCTTTAATGCCCGCTAACATTAAAATAGAGCAGATAATATATCATGGGCTTATCATAAAAAGGCACTAAGTGCTTACAGATACCTTTTTAATAGGATAATGCTTTTGCCTGAACCACATGCTAAAAACATTCCTTTCATGACTTGCTAATTAAATTCCTGAAGGATCCGCATAGTCTGCAAGACTTCCAATGTCTAATTCTCTTCTAAAATACAATTACACTGACTAACTACCTTAATATTTCAAAATTAATCGTTGTATTTAACACCAACTTCACGATCAGACTCACAAAATTTATCAACCATAAAATGATATTGCGATTTCAATTAATTAAACAAAACAAAGTGCTAATCATGCAGACACAGAAGTATTTTTTTGTTAATTGAAGTTAAATTACCTGCAAAATAAGACACTCTTCTCTTCAATTATAGGCGCTAACTAGCAACGAACTTTCCAAAATTTTTAAAAGCTTGAACTGTACAGCAGTACCACTTTGAATTCGTATAACAATTAATACACCTTTAGCTATCTAGATTGATCGGCCTATATATACAAAATATTGAGAACCGATGGCATTTTTCAGTAATGTTAACTAAATGGTTCAATATAATAACATAGGATCACCTTACATTTTATTATCAGCGTATAAACAATATTATTAAAGTGTTTGCTTATTTATCTTTTTTGTATACCTAATTATAGTAAGTTTGACATGTATCGCTTGTAACAATTTCTAAACAAGCTGTGTTTTGCCAATACCCCTCGTCGGTATGGAACACACTAATCATATTAACCTCAAATTAGCCTCCTGAATATTCACTGTATCGTCAGAATATATACGGTATTTAATCTTTCGTTTGATCTTATTTTCAACACGCTCACACAAGTCATCAAGTGCCGACACATACAATTCTCCGACGAGCACAAGTTCTATAGTTCCGGAGTCGACACCCTTCGCGTAGTCTCCGACGACGTAGGCCTCTTTTAGGTTGCCAACCTTTTCAAGTACATTTTCAATTAGCTCATCAAAGCCCATGTACTTCGACACCATCGAAACAAGGTCTGAGTAAAAGGGATTGGCCTTATTCACTCGGTACACCACCTTTTGGCCTTCGGTCTGGCCGTGGAGCAGTCCAGCCTCCTCAAGTTTATTGAGTTCTATGCGCACAGCATTGGTAGAATCACCAAACTCCTCGGCCAGCCCTCGCAGATGTCCGCGGGCGTCGGGGTGGGTAAAGAAC
>JACCDK011046268.1_pt1 | contig 24744 bp, 24 predicted proteins | sample 7445871 | NCBI WGS metagenome assembly JACCDK01 (sample SAMN15323436, study PRJNA562643) | freshwater metagenome | isolation source: river surface water | place: USA:Blue River Watershed | collected 2017-08-15 | reverse complement strand
GATAGGATGCAGAGCGAATATATGCGGGTGAGAGTACATAGATACTCGCAACATGTTCATAAACGGGCGGGGCATCCTGGCGTCGCACCACAGTCCCAGGTAGTTTCTTGCAAATCTTTAACGCCCCCTCGGGGTCTGCTTCAAGTAGATTGAAATAGGGGTTCTTCCGAGCCTCGCAGATAGTGAAGATACCGTCGACGCCATGTTTTCGGCGGCTCCTGAACTGAGCGATACACGCAGAAATATCGCTGACATCCCTAAGGGGATTAGTGCAATCAAGATCTAAATAAAATTCATATTCCTCACCATAATAAGCCTCGCACGATGCCAAAGCATGCTTAAAAACATCAAATTTACCAGCCTCGGAGGTAGCGAGATTATCAGGGCGTACGAATGGGGTTTCAGCTCCGGCTGCACGAGCCAACTTTGCAATTGATTCTGAATCGGTTGAGACTACAACCCGGTCAATCTCTGGCGTTGCCAGCGCCTGCTCAATGGACCATACGATCAATGGTTTATCAAGTAACAAACGAACATTTTTACCCGAAAGACCGCGACTACCGCCGCGGGCAGATATAACGCAAAGTGTCGACATTACTAACTCCTAAAATCTAACTGCTTTCAAATGCAAACCAGCATCACGAGCTCCTAGCGCCACTCTCAATGCGGCAACGCCATCATCAAATGCACAAAGCGGCGGCAGCGAAGGGTTATCTATTCGCCTCAACCAATGGTTCATGTGAGTAAGAAATAGGTCATTGCGGCCAAAGCCCTCTGGGACATAATGAACTATTGTCTCACCCTCAGATGATTGGCGGCGGAGCATGCCTTCTGAATTGGACCATCGAAAAAGCGCGTTACTGGTCATAATCTCAGCCTCACAGCGATACACAGGGCTCGCCATATCAAGTTGTATATGGCCAGTGACGCCATTTTTATGAGTTAGAAGCAAGTTGGTTACATCATCTCCTTTTATATTTAAATCACTTAGCTTTGCCAAAACTGCCTGCACCCCTATCGCAGGCCCGAAGAGCCATAAGGCAATGTCAATCTGATGAATCAGATCAAACAAAGCCCCACCGCCCCGGTCAGAATCAGCGCTATAACCTTGTTGATAATCTTGAGCCGGCCTCCAGGCATCGAGTCTGTGACCCATTGCCAGCCGATAAGTAAGCGGCTTACCGTTTTCTGACTTGGCTAACTCAAGGGCTAATGTAATTAGATTTGGATGAGCGCGAAACTGGCAACCAACCTCCACAATCAGCCCATTTGTAATAAGGCGTAGATCTTCAACTCCAGTCCAATTATTGGCGATAGGTTTTTCAATAAACAATGCTCGCCTAGCTTTCAACACCTCTGAAGCCACCCCCACATGCTGGTCTGTTGCTACAGCCACGACTACGGCCTCAGCTTTTTCAATGGCACTTTGCAGGTCAGCACACACTTTCACAGGGAAATCGTGAGTGATCTCTGCTAGAAGCTCACTTCTTGCCCGCCACACCGATACTTCTGCACCCAGACGGAGCAGATTCGCTATATGGCGCCTACCAATCGAACCACCCCCACAAACAAGTACACGCTTACCTACGCTCACCGAAACCACCCATCTTTTTGTTTGCCAGCTAGCATCATTCGTTTCCTCAGGATGATCTTTGGATCGAGGTTAACACTTGCTAAGCTCTCGGCAATCAGCTTTCCGGCATTGCCGCCACCGTAGGGATTCTTGGTTAATGAACAAATAGCACGAAACTCCTCGTCAAAAAGGCAGCGTCGAATAGCAGCATATATCTCTTTGGCATCATAATTCACGTCCAAAACATTTTCGCCGCGCAATCGCCCTTGCTGTCGGGAACCTATGTTTACGGTAGGGCATCCAAAAATGGGCGTTTCTTTAATGCCGGAGGAAGAGTTACCAACGCAGGCAACACGCCAACCAGCAATCCTGGAAAGTGACAGCAACCCATGATATGTGTAGCGGCCAAGAGATTGGTGAAGCTGCATATTCGAATGACGAATACTAATAAACTCCTGCAAACTACGGATTATGACCTCGCCGCCCGCATCATTATTCGGGTAGGTCAGGATTACTTGAATGCCCTCATCAGCTAATTGCGTCAATGCCTCCAAAGAGGGTTGTAGTTGCATGGCTGCGTCCGAGAACTCGGTTGTTACCGAATGTTGAGTGAATAGCACCACCGGCCGCTGGATGTCAAGCTTCAGGCGTAACGTCAATTCCTCCGGTGCTGCATATGCTCCATTCACAATTAGGTCAATTGCTGGAAAGCCAACCGTGTTTATACGCCACGACTCTTCTCCCATGGCCAAAATTCGGTTTGTCGCCTCTTCGTTGGTTGTGTAATGCAAATGGGCAAGCTTCGTCATGGCGTGCCGCACGGAATCGTCAAGCGCACCCCCCTCTGTAATGTCGCCACCTTCAACATGAGCCGTCGGGATATTCATCTGGGAGCTTGTTGTTACAGCGGCAAAACCTTCAAACCGGTCTGCGTACACAAGGAAGATATCAGGGGAGATTGACTGCAAAACCGGTGCCAAGGACATCATGCCGCTGGCTATGGCCAGCGCGGTTGAGACCTTTTCATCCCCGCTCATATTAATGGCGACCTCAGCATGAATGTCAAAGCCATCATCACGGATCTCGGAGATAGTTCGACCAAAATTACTATCGAGATGAGCCCCCGAAACAATCAAGCGATATTCAAGGTCAGGATGTTCTTTAATTGCTCGCAGGATCGGATATTGAAGACCATACTCTGCACGGTTTCCTGAAAAAACTGCAACCACTCTCTTTTTTTTATTTGTCATTTTTATTCACACAAAGTAAAGAAAACAAGCCTGTTGAAATATCAACTTCAGGTGTCCAGTTCAGAACTGATCGTGTCTTGGCGACATCGAGTGTAAGACAAGATGACTGACCCGAGCTTTCTATCCCAACGACAGGCCGCAAATTTTCGCCAGCGAGATCCAGTGTCAACCGCGCGACATCACCGACAGTCATCCCGCAACCGCTACCTACATTAAGTATCGAACCGGGCATTATTCGGCAGGCAGCAACAAGGCAGCGTGCCGCATCTTCTATCCAAAGAAAATCTCTTACTGGCTCGATATCCCGCAATCTCAACGGACCCTCCCCAGGGATCTGACGCAAAATATCTGAAATGACTGTATTTGCGCTCATTCCAGGCCCATAAAGATTGGTAAACCTCAAACAAGTGCCGCCAACGCTAGTCACGATTTCCTCACATGCAAGCTTTACGCGCGCGTAATCGCTGGTTGCCGAAACCGCCTCCTCAGGGCTACGAGGATACTTTTTGGCATCGCCATAAACAATCGCACTCGATGCATATACAATGTGCCGCCAAGGCATATTTGAAAGTGTGCGACACAGCTCAATATCTTCACCCCCAAATGAGCCAGATGTGTCATGACCCTGCGCCAAATGGACAAGAATGGCACCATCGGGCTCAGGTACATCAGAGTAATTGCCAACAGTTACAACACCACTCACCTTTCTACGCGATAGGCCTGTGACTGAAAATTCATTATTCATGAGCTGTGCAATAAGCGCTCTACCGACAAAGCCCAAAGCTCCTGTGACAACAACACGGTAGGTCATTTTAGATTTTCAGTCTAGTGCCAATAGAGCTTAATCACAGATATCTTCGCGCTTGATCTGAAATCCACGGCGAATCTTAACTGATGCCTTTTTACCTAACAAGGACTCGTAATCTAAAGCTGTAAAGTCTCCACCGCCAGGTCTCTTAAGCCAAATATTTTCTTTACTCAAAAGCTGTCCCGGGCTAATATCTTGAATTGCTACCACGGATGCAAATGCAAAGGCAATTGTTGGAGCCTCGGCTTCAATCGGCTCCTTCTCGCCTCCGCGTGCTGCAAAGATTATCCTAGCACCTTCGATCAAGTCGGACAACGCATTGGGATCCATGGAGCAAATAATATCGGGGCCCGGTCGATCCATCCGATCAGTGAAATGTCTTTCCAAGATTGAGGCCCCTAAAGCAACGGCGCCGAGACAGGTATAACTTGAAGTGGTGTGGTCAGAAAGTCCAATCACCGCATCTGGAAAGGCCTCCTTCAAGCGGCTCATTGCGCCGAGGCGCACCAATTCAGGTGGGGTTGGGTACACGTTTGTGCAGTGAAGTAATGCGTATGGCACATTAGCTTTGCGAAGAATCTCAACCGTCGGTCGCACGGTTTTAATTGAGTTCATACCAGTGCTAATGATTACCGGCTTACCGAAGCGGGCAATGTATTCAACCAGAGGGTAATTGTTACACTCACCAGAGCCAATCTTGAAAGCTGGAATATCAAATTTGACCAACCTGTCAACCGCCGCACGGGAGAAGGGCGTACTGATAAAGATAGCGCCTCGTTGTTGGACATGCTGCATCAAGCGTCTTTCATCTTGCTCAGAAAGTGCGCAGCGGTCCATGATCTCGTAAATTGAAACGTCAGCATTGCCGGGTATCACCAACTTTGCTTCATTAGACATTTCGTCCTCAATGATGTGCGTCTGGTGCTTTATGATCTCTGCACCTGCGTCAATTGCTGCATCTGCCATAGTAATTGCAAGCTCTAAAGATCCTTCATGGTTGATGCCAATTTCCGCAATTACAAGCGGCGGATGGTTGTCACCGATCCAGCGACCTGAGATTTGAAATTCGGCCGTATATTTTTCCTGAACCGCTTTCATAGCTGAGGACCTCTCTATAGTCATAAGTTATAGGTATCTACCTTATAGCCTTGCAGATTGTCGGGCTGAGTGAACCACTCCACGGTATCGGCTAAGCCGCATTTGAACCCCTCGCGTCCACCGTAGCTCGGTTCCCAGCCGAAGAGTTGCTTAACTTTTGCGTTATCGGCCCATAAGCGTTCAACTTCCGAAGCTTCGGGACGAAAGCGTGCTTCATCCGCTATGATCTCTATCCCTACATTCATGGACTCAGCAATCAAATGGGCCGTATCGCCAATAGATATTTCGAAATTACTGCCAAAGTTAACCACCTCGCCAAGACCTCGGTCAGAATTAAGTACAGCCATAAATCCGGCTACTGTATCCTTCACAAAATTGAAATCACGCGTAGGCGATACTGCACCGAGTCTGATTTGCCGCATGCCCTGGGCGATTTGGGTGATGATAGTTGGGATCACGGCGCGAGCAGACTGGCGAGGGCCATATGTATTAAATGGCCGTGCAATCACAACCGGCAAACCGAAAGACGCATAGAAAGAATAAGCCAACTGATCTGCAGCAATCTTTGTAGCGGAGTAAGGAGATTGTCCTAACAAAGGGTGCTCTTCCGTAATTGGCACGAAACGTGCCGTGCCGTAAACCTCGCTGGTCGAAGTATGAATCAGCCTTTTAACACCGAGCTCTCGTGCTGCTTGTAGCACATTTAGTGTGCCCTTCACATTAGTATCGACATAAGTGTCGGGCGAATGGTAAGAGTATGGAATAGCAATGAGAGCCGCAAGATGCAATACTGCGTCACACCCTTTCATTGCCTCCTTTACCCCATGCGGGTCGCGAATATCTCCAGCAAACACTTCGAACTGACCCTTGATGTCGGGGGCACAATGGTCCAGCCAACCCCAAGAATTGAATGAATTATAGAAAACAAAAGCACGCACCTTATAGCCTTGGCGCACCAGTGCTTCAGTTAGATGCGAGCCAATAAAGCCATCAGCGCCAGTAACAAGAACCTTACATGATTTATTCACTCAAGCCACCAGCGGTTTTCCCGCAAGAAATTAGCGCCGTAATGCGAACGAATTTCACCATGCAACGGCACCCCCCCACGATCTAAAGCATCCCCAGGAAAGATCCCCCAAAACTTGCGCTGAAGCCCTTCGTCATCTTCATGGGGCACCCAGGTCCCATTCAGGCGGTCAGACATTTCGAGGACTACGTCACGAATTTCTTCCGGGGTATTCTCAATGAGTATAAGCCCCCTGGAATCGTATTCAGACGTAGTCCTAAAGAATCCACAACCATGATCGAAGATTTCACGAAGAGTTAAAACTTTTTGAGAGGCCTTTACAAGGTATTTTTTTGTAATGCATAGAAACTCCTTTCGGAATGTGTGCATATCGCCCAAAGGCGAAAAATTCACATAAACAATAGGTCGTCTTAACATCTCAGGAATTGCATCCAATCCTGTACCGGTCGAGATACAGAATGTACACTTTGCACCCAAATAAATATCCATAAAATCGCTACGCATGCCGTTGGTCGCATAATCAATAATCTTTGGATGAGTTGTCTTAATGGACTCTTGTACTTTAGCCCCCATCCTTATCACATAAATGCCCCGATTAGCTAGCGCCTCGGCAGCCAAAACATAGTTTTGTATATTGCTATCTCGATAGCTGTGATAGTTAGTATTAGCGCTTTTATAGAGTTGCGCTAGATAGGCGCCATCTCTAACCATTAAACATACGAAAGATGATCCATTAGGTATTCCCATCGCCTCCAACTCGGTATTACCTCGCACTTCCTCTTCCGCTGTAAATTCGAGATGAGCGGGCACTTTATCTAATAAATTGTCTATATCTAGAGCGCCACCCCTACTTTCCATCACCCGATAAGAGGCGAGGCACGGAAATGATCGAATCACCAAGCATAAGGGTCTTAGCCAAAACCACGGAAGCAAATGTAGCTGTCTTTTCCACATGGTCGCTAATTGATAATTACACACTTTTGTTGGGAAATAAAATAAGTCAATAAAATATTTGCCCTTTTTTTCAATGTCTCTTTCACATAAATAAAGTTCAGTATTTGCGGCGAAATGTCCAATTCGATCAGAGTGTAAAAAACCAATTCTGATTTTAATAAATGGTTTCAAAATAATTATTATGAACAACGTTATAAACGATATCGGCAAAGCGATTAGCAGCAAAGGTTCATTTATTAATATTCTTAATTTTTTGTTCATAGCTAACTTGTCTTCAAAGCCCTTTTATAGGCCTCAATTGTTCCAATATCTATAAAGACCTCCTTGGTTTCGTAGGTGTAAATGCGTCCCATAAGCCGACTTAGCACCTCCACACTAAAGTCCTTAACCGCAAACAATTCTTGACCCATCCACTCCAGGAACTCAGCAGACAAGATGTACACCGCCCCATTAGCAAGATTTCCCGGCGGGTTAGCAAACTTCTCATGAAAACCAACCACTACGCCTTGTGCATTTAGCTCAACAATTCCACAAGTTGATGGGGAATCGGTACGAAACGTCATCATGGTCATTATGCATTCAGGCGGGCGCTGACGATGTGCACGCTCAAAGGCAAATAAATCTGCGAGGCAGTAATTGTCGGCGTGGATAAGCATTCCATCTCTGCCCTGGAAAAAATCTAGATTTTCAAGCAATGTCCCAGCAGTGCCCCGTAATTCCAGCTCATGAACCAGGCTGACTTGTTTATGATAAGGGCTGGTCTCTATAAAAGATTTAACTTGGTCTGCCAGATAGTGCGTATTGACCAGGAATGGTCCAATCCCCGCCTTGGTTAAACGTTCAAGCCAGACCCCTAGTAACGGCTGTCCTTTGATTTGCACCATACACTTGGGAATCGTGTTGGTCAGAGGCCGCAACCGCGTGCCTAAACCCCCAGCCAACAGAATTGCTCTCACCGAGACAACTCCCGAACAAGTTCTTCAGTCAGAAGGGGTGTATTACCTACTCGGCCCACTTGAACCGCTGCAGCCAGCGAACCCAAACATGCGGCTTCCCATATATCACCCCCGCAGGCTAAGGCCATCGCACTAGCTATCAACATGGAATCCCCCGCACCAGCCACATCCTTGGGGGCAGCATTAAGGGCGCCTATTCGATCGGTCAGCCAATCATTTCCGTTGCCCTTGCCCGAATGAATCAACAATCCCTCCTCCCCTAACTTCAGCAAGACATTTTGCGCAGATGCCTGCCGCCTTAGTTGCTCGGCTAATATCACTAAACCATCTTCATGATTGCGGGTACTGATGCGTGCCTCATGCTCAGTGGGCGTTAGGAGATCCATACCCTTAAAGCGGCCTATGTCTCCAACCTGAGAGGAGGACTGACTGTCAGCTACTAACATGACATTGCGACTCTTGGCCATGGCAACAAGCTGATCCACTAATGGCTGTGGCAAACAGCCATAATTGAAATCCGAGAACACCAGCAAATCAACTTCATCCAGCACCCTCTCAAACTCCACCAACATTTGCCTTTGCAATACCAAAGAGATTGCCCCCTGATGAAGATGGCTGACACGCAACAGGCTTTTACCTTTGCTTCGGTATCGCTGTTTCAGCGTTGTCGGCCGACTGTTATCCACTAGCAACCGAGTATTCACACCTGCCGTAACCAACCCTTCCAACGCAAAGTCTCGCGCCTCATCATTGCCTGTCACAGAAAAAAATTGTACAGATGCACCTAGTCCTGCTGCGTGAGCAGCCACAATGCCGGCGCCGCCAATGAAACGAGTAGAATCAACCGGAGTCACTACGATGGTCGTATCTTCCTGAGACATGCCTAAGGCCTGGCAGGTAATATACTCATCAATAATTAGATCACCAACAACGCACACATTCAATTTTGAAAATTGCTGCAACAAATCGGTTAATCTTGCAGTTTGAATCACATGGCGTAGCAAGTACTCATGAGGAACTTTGATTGATTGGGAATCAAGTTCTTTGAATTCCTTTCGTATCAAATCAAGTGATGAAAAAATAGTTTCTCCAGAACTGAACAAAAGTTGCCCCCCGAATTGCTCTAAAACTGTCAATTCGGGGTTAAAACCTAATTCGTGCTCCTTTCCCTTAACAACAATATCTGGCTTTAAACTCTTAATTACAGCGGGCAACGGTTCGTCTAGGATGAAGGCTTCATCAACCCAGTTAATACTCCGCACTCCTTCAAGGCGCAAATGCTCGTGCACATGTGCAGCCTTAGCTGCCATCCGATCAGAATAAACCGCCACGATCAAACGGTCACCACACTCCCTTGCAAAGCGCAACAAACGCAAATGGCCAGGATGTAGAACGTTAAAGGAACCTGAAACAAAAACAGTTTTCAAATTATTAAGCTCGCTTATAGAGTTAACTTAGTAAGTTTTAATGCACATAGTTAGGCTTCCCTAGGAAAATCCCGCACTAAAGATTCGTGGCTACGAAGTGTCAAACCACCGTCAACCACAATGTTTTGTCCAGTGATGTACGAGGCCTGCTCGCTCGAAAAAAACATGATCGCATTAACTATGTCCTGTGGCTTGCCCATTCTGGCAAGCGGAATGAACTTACTAAATCTATCAACGAGCCATTCATTTGACTCAAAGAAATCTCGGGCTTCGTCCTTGGCAACTACGCACGGGGAGACAGAATTCACGCGTATTCCCATCGGCGCAAGTTCAAGCGCATAATAGCGCGCCAACTGGGAGAGACCCGCCTTACCAAGGTGATAGCCTAGAGACTGCTCGGGAGCAACATATCTATCGGCTATCGAACTCACAAGGACAATACTGTTGGACTGAACGTCGCCAGAAAAATAACTTCGACCTACGAGATGCTCAATCGCGTTTTTGGTGGCGAGAAGTGCCACCGTGAGCTCCATCTCGAATTCATCCCCCTTAGCCCGATGCCGCTGCAAGAAAACCACGCAGGAGAGTTTGCCGAAGCGCTCTACCGCCTGATCTAGACTGGATAGAAGTGCGCCACTATTTGAGACGTCAACTGCATATTGGGTCAATCGAGGTGACTCTACATCCATGCCGGGATTTCTCCCAATGACCGATACGCAATTATCTTTCCTATCCAACAAATGCTTCACCAACGCTCGGCCGATACCATACGTTCCGCCGACGACCAGGAAATGCCCCTCAGCCATTCGCGACAACCTTGAATTCAGGCACAGGAATGACAAAGCAACCCCCACCATCCAGAAAAGCATGATTCTTTTTGATGAACGGCTCGGCGAAGCGCCACGCCAAGATAACTAAGTAGTCAGGCTTGCGATCATAAAGCGCCGACGAGGATAAAACTGGCAAATGAAGTCCTGGACTAAATCGCCCCTGTTTGGCTGGGTTATCGTCAATCAGATAATCGAGATATTCACCGATTTCAAAATGGTAGATCAAAGTTGTGCCGGTGATGGAGGCGCCGAAACCAGCAATACTTCTCCCTTCGCTTTTGGCTTGCGCCAGGAATTTTTTTGCTTTCTCTTTAAGGCCGTTGACTTTCTCGGCAAAGTCCAAAAAAGTTTCTTTACGATACAACCCCAAACTGTCTTCTGAAATAAGCATTTTATCCACAGAGCCGTCTTTCGCCAAAGGTCCTTTCGACCGTTGAACAAAATACCTCAATGAACCACCTTTGGTATCTACGCGCTCAACGGCAACCAACTCCAAGCCGATACGCTTGAACAAGAATTGGATTGGTTTGACCGAGAACGCGGAAAGATGCTCGTGGTAGATGAAATCGAACACCATGTTTTGCACCAAATCGGCGAGATAGTAGCTTTCAAAAACAAATATGCCATCGTCGGCCAGCAATTCATTCACCCCATTAACCCAAGACATCAAGTCGTCGATATTGGCAAATACGTTGTTTGCTGTGACAAGCTTAGCGCGCCCGTGATCTACAACGATCTGCTTAGCGAGGTCAGGGGTAAAAAATTTGCCAATGGTCTTGATTCCACTGGCTGTAGCCTGGGCGGCAATGTGAGTAGCTGGCTCGACACCCAAGACGCTCATTCCGCAGTCCTGAAATCTCCTCAACAAGGTGCCATCATTGCTGCCGATATCTACAACCAGGGAATTCGGATTTAGCCTGCAGCGGTCTATAACGCTATCGGCGTAGTCGCGAAAATGGTCAGCCAACCCCATGGAACTTGCGGTGATATAAATATATTCACCATAAAGTACTTCTGGATCGATAACATCCATGATCTGCGCTAACCCACATTGTTGACACATATATAGATCGATTGGGTAACTTGGTTGCGGCACGTTGACCTGCTCCCGTGTTACAAAGGCGTCGCCAATCGGGGACGGCTTCAAAGTGAAAACTAATTCCATATCGTGACTACCGCAACCGCGGCAATCTCTTCTGCGATGAATAACGTTAGCCATATCTATTTCCTTTGTTGTTCATTGCGTTTGTCTGACCTTATCAACCAATTGGGCCATAAAGATGCTTACAGAATTCTCATCTGAATCTTCGGGCGCCCATGATGCGAAAATAGTATCACTACGATCAAAAGGACCGCTGGTAGTTTCATGGAACACCAGAATATCCGAACGAATGATCAAGGTGTGAAACACTGGCTTAGCCATCCGATAAAAGAATGTCCCGCCCGATGCGTAATCACCCATGCGAATAACACGCTCTATATGCCCATCGTCGTCAAAGATAACCACATCTACTAAGCCTTCAATGATGTGCATCGACTCGGTTTTCCCAGGATGCTTGTGCGGGCGAACATAAGCACTGCGCTCATGAACAATCAGCATCTCATGCAAGCGTTCCTTCGGGGTAGCGTGAGCGCACAACCTGATGCGTTTTCTCAGATTGCATGAAGACCGTTGCTTGAAAAGCTCGATATCCGATCGATCCACCGTTGTTATTGGAACCTCCGAATATAGCACCTCCGAATTCATAGCGCGGTATGCCTCAACCATGGATTGATTACCCCCTATTTTATTGCCATACCGGAAGAAGACGATCGCTTGGAGGTAAAAGAGACCAAAATAGCCCTCCATTCTGCACCCACGTCGCGTGCTTTCCTATAACCTTCTCTTCGTTTTCGGTGTTGACAGCCAAGAGGCAAATGTCAATGCCCCTTGAGTACAATGCAGAACTTGGTTCTATCGGCAGTTTGCCACCAGGCATGAACTTGTTTTGCTTTTCAAGCTGATCATCTACAATTACATCAATGTAAGAGGTTATATCTGCAAAATTTAGCAAACTAAATACCCGCGACCCAGCTCCATAAACGGCAATTTTTCTGCCGTTTTTCTTTTGCGACGAAAGGAATTCGATAAAAGACTGTCGCAATGCCGGCCAACTCGTCGCATATTCAATATTCTGTCTGCGCAAGGCAGCAACGTAGTCTAATGATTGAGGAGGGTTGCCTACCCTGCGCCCAATAACAAAAATGCCTTCCCCGCTAAATAGAATGATCTCCTCATGAATTACCTCAATACCAGCGAGAGATAAAAAATAACGCAACGTATCTACAGTAAAGTAATTAACATGCTCCTCCCATAGACTGTAGTCCTGGCAGCGAAGATTGCATAAGAAGTTCGGCACTTCGATCAATACATATCCGTAAGGCTTTACTAGAATTTTTATAGACTCCAATACCCCCCGGAGATCGCTGATATGCTCCAAATTTTGACGAGAAACAAACATATCAAATTCACCATATTTTGCCGTTATGGTTCTCGATAGTTCAGGGCTGAGAAAGGCCTGCAACGTATTCACACCCTGCGCCACAGATAGCGTATAGGCATCTTGGGCGGGCTCCACGCCCAAGGTATTCTTGTATCCGTTGAGCGACAATTGATTCAAAAACATCCCATCGTTGCTACCGATCTCAATAAATTTGGAATCAACATTCATCCCCCTCAGAGAATTTATGATGTCAATTTCACGCTGGACATGCGGCTGAAACTTCCACGAGCTCAGCGTTATGTAGTTATCGTATAGAACTTCGGGTGGGCAAGAGTCGACAAGTTGGGTTAATCCGCAAAATTCGCAAAAAAAGAGCTTAACAGGCCATGTCGACTGTTCTTCGGACTGATTGACAAGATAGTGTTTCGCAACGGGATGATGACCGAAATCTATTAGCGATAACAAGTCAGAGCTACCACAGAGGTTACAGGTATGCATAATTATCCGCCAATGACATCTTCACTCAAAATATATAAATTCATAATCACCTTTGAAACCAAATTGTGAGAACAACCAGCGCCACTCGGCTGTATCAAACAATGACTCAGCAGTGAGCGCCCAGCATTCCAAGTTGAACATCTCCTGCTCGTTCCGATAGCTCTCGACCATCACATAGGCTTGTTGACCGACACGCTCAATCTCGGAGAGTGCCACCTTTAAGTCAAACAGCCTCAAATTGTGCAAAGTACCCAGTGAAAGCACAAGGTCAAACTCTTTATCAGCAAACGGATAGATAGACTGGGCCTTATGCAAAAATAAGTGTGGCTTCACTAAGTCAGTCGAACAATTGATTGCGTGCACTGAAACATCAAAACCGCACACTTGCAACTCAGGCTCAATTAACAACATTTCGTGCAACAAGAATCCCTTGCCGCAGCCAACATCGAGAACTCTAGAGCCAGGGCCTAGGCTGTAAGTACCAATTAACGCCTCGGCGACAGGCTTCCAGCGGCTAGGCATATATCTGTATCCACCATAACCAAAACGGCGATCGCCATCCCAGTAGTCTTCGCCATATTGCTTAGCAATTTTCATGCATTGCACTTTGTTATCTGTCATGCGCTCTAGGTAATCACGCTTAGTTGACCGATGCAGTGGCGTTACGAAATTTCGAAGTTGTCCCATGCTTATGTGTTTTTTAAAAGTGGAAGTATTCGCAAATAAGCAAAATTTTATGATTTTCAACAGCTCTTGATATTATCTACCATCCAAGCATAATCTTGAGTGCACTTCGGCAATGCTTGACGAATACGCCACAAAATTTCAACCCGCTCCCAATCTTTATGGGTACGCGCTTGCAAGCCCTCTACCGCAAAAAACATAACTTTGTGACAATTTATCATTTGAAAATAGATATATTTGCGCCGCACCGCATCTTCTGGTAGCTGAAACAAACTGTAGGCAACTATACCCTCTATATTGGACAGTTCGTCGAGTAATTGCTCCAAAACTAGATGGCAACCCTGCATGGCATATTCCGTACCACTCAACAAGTACTGCATATTATTACGCTCACAATAGTCACGCAGTACTAGATTCTGAACATGCTGCGGTACGCGCTCACCCATAAACGGTCGACTAGATATATAGCCGCGTACTTTTATCATTTCATTTCAGGAAGTTGATAAGACAAGCCAGTCTTAGAAGCTGGGCGCAAAGTGATGGGCTCAAAGAACTCGCCTATTTTTTTGTCGCCATAGGGCGTGAAGACTCCCTTAAAACGGCAGTTCATAGACCAGCGAGTCTCAGACTCTTCGTTGACACGATTACCATGGGGTAATGCCTGATTAAAAATAAGCACCTCTCCATAACGAATATCGAGCCAGCAAACGTCACTTTTTATTGACTGATAAAGCTCCTCACTGCTGTTTCCAGCTTGCTTATCAAATGCCTGACTTAGGTCTGTCGAACCTTGAGGCGGCAGAATATACATGGTCTTGGTGCCATAACAGTCGACCAAAGGCAACCAAACCACTACCTCGTAAGGTGAATCGCCAGACCAAGTATCAGCGTGCACAGGCAATAAAGAACTTTCATCCCCAGGGAATTGAATACTCAAATTAATCCGCAACTGCATAGCTAGTTCATTGCCAACCAAGGCCTCAAGATAAGGCCGAGCAACTTGGAAATACATTTCTCGAAATCCGTCAATCGCATTAAAGTCTCTAATGACTTGAAGGCGAAATGCATTTAGCTCCGCCACAGGAACTTTTTGATGAATTTTATTTAGCATATCCTCCGGCTTGGCATACTCGTCAGCGCCTAATGTTTCATCTATCAAGCGAATGAATTGACTCCGCATCCACTCCAAAGCTTTTGTATCTGCCACCGGGCGAATAATATAACCCTGTTTTAGGTATTCGTCTGAAAGTTGTTTTTCAGATTTACTTAGAAACATGATCATTTCTTCCGAAGCTTTTTGCGCATGCTGTCGCAAAGTGAATTCACGGTTATTCCCCAGTGCGCAAGCAGAGAATTCTGGCTGCCATACTGATCAGCAAAACGATCTGGGATACCAACCCTGGAAATTTTGACTGCCTGCTCCGGCATTTCGTCATTGCAAAATTCCAGCACAGCACTTCCTAGTCCACCTATACGCGTATGCTCTTCTACAGTCACCACGCCCTGAACCTTCGGCAACCAGTGCGCCAAGGCTGAATAGTCTAGTGGCTTAAGCGTATGGGCGTGCAATACGCAGCAAATTAGCCCTTCTTGAGTCAGCGTATCCGAAGCCTGTAATGCCAATTGAGTCATCACGCCCGTTGTAATGAACATCCCATCTCTTGGCTCTCTTAGCAGAATGGCTTTTCCTATTTCAAAACCATTTTCTTCTAGGCTGATTATTTCATCCCCTCCCTTGGCCATACGAATGTAGATGGGATGCGGCCAACCAAGCGTAGCTCGCATTAACCTTTTCATCTCATCTGCATCACATGGCGCAACCACAGCCATATTCGGTAGAGACCTCATAATAGCTATATCCTCCACCGCAAGATGAGTAGGCCCCAAGGGGGCATATACAGCACCACCCCCACTAGCGATCAGCCTTACAGGTAAATCCTGAAGACATAAGTCCAAAGTAATCTGCTCATAACAACGGCGCGTGAGGAATGTTGCGATGGTATGTACATAGGGTATAAATCCCTCCAAAGCAAGCCCAGCAGCCATACCAACTATATATTGCTCGCTAACACCCTCCATAAAAAAACGCGATGGTATATTAGTTTTCATGTCATCAAGAACGCCGGCTCCCAAATCAGATCCAATAAAAACCACGTTTTTATCTTGCTTTGCAAGATCATAGATACTATTTAATGCCGTTTTTCGCATGTAATTAACTCTTAGAGAAGACACTCGTATAGTGCCAACATTTCATGTGGCTTTAAGCCCGATTTATGATGCCACTCGGCCTTGCCCTCTGCAAAAGGAATTCCTTTTCCTTTAATCGTATGACAAATTGCAACTGTCGGCTTTCGTTTGTCTAAGGGAAACTTGTTAAAAAGTGCCTTCAGGGCATGAATATCATGCCCATCAACTTCAGCAACTTCAAATCCAAATGCTTTCCATTTATCAACCAATGGCTCCAGATCTAATACCTCTTGAGTTGGTCCATAGGACTGAAATTTATTGTAGTCAACCATTGCTAATAAATTAGAGAGCTGGTGTTTTGAAGCAGCCATGGCGGCTTCCCAAACCGAACCCTCATTAATTTCACCATCCCCCATAATAACAACGACTCTGTGATTTTGATTTCTAATTTTTGCTGCAAGAGCCATTCCAACGCCAATTGGAAGCCCATGCCCAAGGGCGCCGGTCGAGGCCTCTACACCAGGAAGCTTGCCGAACTCTGGATGACCGCCCATTCGGGAAGTTGCCTTTCCGAAGGTATTCAGCTCTTCCAGCGGAAAGAATCCCCTGTATGCCAGAGTGGCATATAAAGCCAAACAACCATGGCCTTTGCTCAAAATCAGTCGATCGCGACCTTGCCACAAAGGCTCATCAGCACGGTACTGCAAAAACTCGTCATATAAAACGCGAAGTATTTCAACAAGGGACATTGCAGCCCCGATATGCCCGCGCTTTTCAACTTCAATCATATCGATGATTGATCGTCTGATAATTTTGGATGATAAATCAAGCGCCATGAGAATTCCACTTTATCAAAGTAAGGGTTGCGTAAAAGTATTATTAATCATTACAAGCAGATCGCGCGACCGCATCAGTTGTTTAGAAAGGATTGCCTCACGCAGTTCTAATTTATCGACATTAGCTGCACATCGGCTTAACCAAATATCGCTATTGTATTCATTAAGAAGTATCAAACACCAAGAAATACCGATCATTGGCCAGGCTAAATTGAGACGATCAAGTATTCCCGGATCATAAATCTTGACCGCACCTTGTAACCACTGTCGCTTGATATCTAAATTCATATCCATACCCGGATGCAAATAAAAATCAACAATCAACTTTATTGGATCATCCCAGCCAAAATATTCAAAATCAAGGAATACTAGCTGCCCATCAGGACGATAAATGGCGTTATGAAACCCAAAATCAGAAGGACTTAGAGTTTGAGCTTCTCGAGGTAAAGATTCATGATAACCAGGTTTGATTCGCCAATTAGATTGTGTCCACTCAATTATTTTTTCCATAATCGGTAGCAGTTCATTCAATAGGTAATTATTTAGCTCTGGAAATTTCGGCGACAATTGAATTAAAGAATTGAACCTTGTTCGAAGATGCTCCTCAAAACAAGCTCCACTTAGGAATGCGGCTGAAGCATTATGAAAAGCATGGAAGTCAGGAGATGTCCTTAGCCCATGTAAGGTCCGAATAAAACCCAATGCCTGTCGCATCTGTTCGTCATCAGGATCACTCACCACGTCACCATCAATCCATTCAAACATGGCAGCATTAAGTCCAGCATGGCATTGAAATGGAAAAGGTACGCAATCTAAACCTTGTTTTCTAATCAACTCAAAACTATTGAATTCGGAGCTTAAACGATCATGTCCACCTCTTCCAGGATAAAGCTTGAGTGCGTATTTATTGCCACCTTCGGTAATTACCTCTACTAAGCCTGAATTACCGCCCCGCGCTAACCACCTCAGAGAAACTGCACGTAAAGACGAAACTGTTTCAGCCAATGCGTACAACTCAGACTCAGTCCACTCCCCTAACAAACGGTTTTCAATCCTTGCCCAAGAATAACCAGTCTCCATACTCTTCGTGGAATACTTTCCGTCAGCGAAGAGAATTCGACCAAGTTCATTTGGCAAACTCACATCAGCAAGTACCTCGGGAAGATCATCAATAAACCAGTCATATTTATTCTCGATAATGCGCCGTACTTTTTGCTCGCGTGAGCTCTCGAAAAATATATTTCGTAAAAGATTTTCATTACCAGCAGTGATGCCATGACTTCTCAAAAAATCGCTTGCTACTTTCCTAAGAGGTACTTTAGCAGCATCATTGTGTCCGTATTCAGTTTTGTGACTAACCAAATCTACAGCAATCCCACGCTGGCGACATCGCCATAGGAATCGATATGCGCCATCAAAAAGACGTGCCTCAGAGATCATTTGTCCATAAACCCGGCCTTGCAGGTTTTGCCAGAGAATTTCGCCATTCTCTCGCGAGCGCAAGATCTCTCTGACTTGGCTTTTGCCTCCATGACAGTCTGCCCCAATTAAACCCAAATCCCTAGCACTGATAAAAAATAACCTGTCATAATCAATCAGCGTATTATCTAAATCAACGCCAATAGTTAGTTTTGAGTTACTTTCCAAGGTGCTTAAACCAAGCTGATGTCGCATGTCCGATTGAGTTCTCGTCCCAAACAGGTGCGTCCCTCCAGTTATGGATGCTGTTTAGCATATTTTGAACCCCATCCTCAAATGAAACCTTAGGCTCCCATGCCAGTAACCTCTTGATTTTATCAACGTCTGCAAAAGTGCAATCTGGCTCACCAGGACGCTTGGGAATATACACAACAGGCCCCCCTAGTAATTCAACTAGACGATTGACGCTGTAGTGACTGCCACTGCCAACATTGATTGCTTCACCTGTAACCTCTGACTGCGCCGCCTTGATGAAAGCTTCTGCAACGTCGGTAACGTAGGTAAAGTCCCGTGTTTGCGAACCGTCGCCAACAACTGTGTAAGGTTTTAGATTTAGTTTCTGAGCTAAAAATACTCCAAAGACTGCGCCGTAAGCCCCAGAGGTCCGCGAGCGGGGCCCGTAAACATTAAAGAGTCTTAGTGAAACAGCTGGCAACCGGTAAGTTTTTGCCCAATGTAGCACTAACTCTTCACCCATGTATTTGGTCAGGGCATAGGGGTATTGAGGGGAAATCGGGGATGTCTCTGGCGTTGGGTAAATATCTGGAATGCCGTAACTCGATGAAGATGCAGCATAGACAACGCGCTTTACGCCCACATCACGCGAGCACTGTAAAACATTCAGTGTACCCAAGACATTGACCCGAAAATAACTTTCAGGTTGCTCAATCGAGGGCACAATATCAGCGAGTCCAGCCATGTGGAATACCCAATCGACCCCATGGAAGAGGGGTTGCATGGCTTCGCGATTACAAATATCTATCTGGTAAAAATCAAGCTCTGGATTTGCCTCAAAGGTCTCTATATTTTCCTTGCGACCGCACGCTAAGTTATCGAGAATAATGACTTTGTGACCCAATGCAAGGAGCATTTCAGCAAGATGGCTACCAATAAAGCCGCAACCGCCAGTAACTAATGCCTTCATAGACAGTTGACTGATTAAATAAAATTTACGTGGGGGATCGAACTCTCTTGCAAAGAATGCAAGTAGCGGTTTACTTCATCCATACGGCAATTGCGACGACATTCCTTTATATCAAGTTCGTGACGAATGAATTTAAAGCTCTGCTCCCGCTTTTGACCTTCCCAGATTTCTTGGAAAGATTTTTCGTTTATGTTCCCATATTCGAACCGTTTGTCCAGTAAATAGGCGCTACACCCATAAACTGATCCGTCTGCCATAATATAACCCCATACAAATGGGGTTGCATGACATTTATCATATCTACTTTCTTCCGTATACTTTTTCATTGCGTGATCGCGAAAAACAATATTGAAATTTTCGGTGTTGTAGGACTCTAGTTCCCTTGCCATTTTCAGATGAGGCGCATAGTCAATGCCTTCATATAAATGGGTTTCGCTGAACAAATGCTGAGAATATGGTTTTACGACAAGGTAATCAAGGCCAATCTCGTCTCGGCATAATTCTGCCAACTTACCAATTTCTTCTGCATTTTCTGGCAGTAACAAAGATTGCGCGCCCAAGATACAACTCAGATTCTTCTCTCTCTTAGCGGCAACAGCACGCTTTAAATTATCGATAACTTTTTGAAAATCCTTCTCTTTGGTCTGATGTATTTTGGAATAAGTCTTTGCAGTACCCGCGTTAATTGATACCTTGATCCAAGAAACCAATGGCAGCGCTTCGTTTAAAAACTGATCTGTCATCACTGTCGCATTTGTTGTAAATGCGACATCAATCCCTGCATCTTTTGTAAGCTTGACAATTTCATGAATGCGCTTGTGAAGCATAGGCTCACCTTCTCCTGCATACATCACACTTTTAACGCCCAAGCGCCCCATCTCTTCCAGTCGAATCCTAAGCAGTTCAACATTTAGCATATTGGTTTTATAACCAATGTAATCAACCGCACAAAATGTACAGCGATGATTGCAAGCCCCTACGGGTGATATTTCTATATAAATAGGATAAACTAATTTCGCTTTGTTCCAATTATCCCCAACTTCTAATAATTGTGCTACACGACTGGGATGGTAAATCAGCTTGTGGCTGTCAATTGAATATTTATCTTCCATTTTCTACCCCCTTATTTCGATAAATTTTTATTTGTAAATACATTTTTATCGCTCAACCATTGCATGCATATATGTCCCACGATAAGTTGCAGGTCCTCTGCAATCTGCATGTCGTCGATCTCAAAGTGGATCGAATGTTGCGCAAGATCTTTGCAGCGTCCACCAGAGAACCCGAGAATAGCAAAGGTTTTCATACCAATGGAATTGCCAACTTCAATAGCCTTAACAACATTGAGTGAATTTCCGCTGCCAGAAAGAATTACCAAAACATCACCAGGCTTACCTTTTACCCGGATCTGCTCTGAGTAAATATTGTCATAGCCAATATCATTTGCAAGACAGGTTATAACAGCAGCATTTGCACTTAGCGCCTCTACTCGCAACCCAGCACCATTTTTCACTCCAGCACCGTAAATTAGATCGTTGGCAAGATGTATAGCGTTTCCGGCACTTCCGCCATTTCCACAAAGATAGATGGAGCGGCCTTCTATCCATGCTTCTAATAGAGCGTCAGCCAACGCTTGGATGTCGTAGATGGCCTCCAAATTCATAGCGCGTGATAACTTATTGGTGTAATTTTTAATATGATTTTGCATATGTAATCTAGTCGAAATGCATTTATGCTAATGTATTGACCATTGCGCGAAAGCTGGGGCTAACCTCAAGTAATTGTTTGTAGGTCCCTTGTGCCACCACCCGACCATGCTTGATCTCTACGATGATATCGCAATGCTGCACAGTAGAGAGTCTATGTGCAACAAGCAGGATAGTAAGATCACGATTTAGGCTTTCGATGGCTTCTATCACCGTCTGTTCAGTGGCATTGTCGAGCGCGCTTGTAGCCTCGTCAAATATTAGAACGCTAGCTTTCCTGTAGAGCGCGCGGGCTATGCCTATACGCTGACGCTGGCCGCCACTAAGGCGGATACCACGTTCGCCAACGAACGTCCGATAACCCTCTGGCTGGCTTTCAATAAAGTCAGCAATTTGCGCCTGACTGGCTGCTTGCCGCACCCTGCCCATATCGACGGCCTCGCGCGGAACGCCGAAAGCAATATTCTCAGCCAAGGTACTATCAGATAAAAAAATGCTTTGAGGCACATGTGCGATGGTTTGCTGCCATGCCCTAACACGGATACCACTGATGGGCTCACCATCGATCTGTAGCTCGCCCTCAGTGGGTACTAACAACCCCATCAACAGATCCAGGGTAGTGCTCTTTCCACAACCAGTGCTGCCAACAAAGCCGACCCGTGCCCCTTTGGGAATAGTCAGATTGAGGCCATCCAGAACCCAGGGGCCGTCACAGGTGTAACGGAAGCGTACGGCATCAAAACGGATGGTGTGCTGGAAAGATAGTGGCTGGGGGGTGGGTTGCACTAGCTCTGCCGGCAGGGGCTGATCGAGCAATTTAATAGTGTCGGTCAGCAAATCATGGCTACCAGCAATACTCGCCCATGCCGCATAGATCTGTTGGAGGGCCGGAATAAGTCGTTGTGCGCCGAGCGCCAGTACGCCGAGTACCGGCAGGGCTGTTGCGATACCCCCGACGTGTCTGCTAAGAGCATAGGCCAAGGAAGCGATCAGCACCATACCCAGCGCCTCCATGACAGGGCGCGGGCTTCCACTTATAAATGCATTATTACCGTACGCTAGCCGCAACGGGAGGTCGGCCTTCCGGTAGACATCGCAGTAAACTGACTGCGTGCCATCCAGCAACACATCGCGAATGCCGCCTAAGCCTTCCTGCAGAGCTTTAATCACTTGATCTTGTTCGTAAGCAATGCACTGGCTGTTGCGATGCAACCGTCTGCGAAACATCCATGTAATCAACACATAACTGGCACCGAAACCGATAGCTGCCACCGAGGCCACCATCGGATCAATTGCGAGCAAGGTGAGAATGATGGCTACCAACAGCACAGTTGAGCTAGCCAAACTCAGCAACGGCAATAATACTCCGAATACTACACCATTGACCTTAATAGTGATCCCGCTGATGACCCCGCTGCTGTTTCTGGAGATATGTACCTGGTAAGGCTGATAGAGAGTGCGACGATAAACTTCGAAACTAAGATCTAGGCCGCAGGTAACTGCGAGCCGAGTGTTGGCCCATAATAAAAAGATTCGGACTGCCCCCGCTAATAAAGCCGCTAAAGCAAACGCGACTGTAAGTGGCAAAATCAATTGATCAGCTGAATTTATGCCCCAAGCTTGCGCCCAATCTGCAACAATAGGATAGCTTAAAACACGATCGGGAGTAACGAGTATTCCGAGAAAGGGTAACAAAGCACCTAAGCTGATAACTTCCATAAACGCGCTAACTAAAATTAATCCCATTAGCAGTCCAAACTGACGTCGACGGCGCCTGCTGATATGGCTAAATAGCTTTACCAACAGAGTAATAACGCCTGGAGAGATGGGATTTGATATAACCATTTACCGATGCATGTGTGTGCTCATAAAAATGTCCAAGGATCAAGTCAACAAATGGGCTTGACAAGTCATCGAGCAACTTGAGTGGATGCCGCATATGATATGAATCGTCCGTAAACCGAAGTTCTAGAATCGGACATTTTTTGTGATATCAATGTAGCTAAGTAGGTCGACATCTTGATAACTGATTGATTCAAGCCGAGATTAAGATTTTTAATGAATTGAACTACAAGGGGGAAGCCAACATACTCTGGACCTAAAAATACAATCGCAATTGATTTCATAAGCACAAACTATTCAAAAACCCTGACAAACCAACACAAAGAAGTAATTGTTTCATAATCTTTTGGGCATTAAAAGCTTGCCCGAGGGCAAACTTCTATTTCGACCTTCATTTTGTTTACTTTAACCAAGACATACAACACTATTAATTTAATAGCTACAACGCGTCAATCTTTTTATAGCAGGCAACTACCCTAGCGATACTATATTAGCTAAATTAACCGCTTGATCTATTGCTACTATTGCGAGTTTTCATCAATAGTGTACTACTTTAAGATAAGTAATTGGCACCTAGAGTAGCTATTTCTATTCACCGATCACGAATCATGAATAAGGTCTAATTCTTTAAGCCTCCCGCTTTAATGCGCCGAGCTCAAAACTGGACTCTTTAATACGCATATTGCTACCTAGCCAATTAAGTAACAAAAAGGCACGATGATTACCATCGAAGTTCTTAAATACTGCTTCGAGTCCAGCAAAAGGGTCTTGGATGATTTTGACACGACCCCCTGGCGCAAAGAGATCTATGACCGGCCGATCATGAATCGTTTGTTTGAGCAGATCAACCAACTCTTCAGTCAGCTTGACGTAATGGCTAGCGAAGCGCACTAACTGACTAACACCAATAGTTGATCTCAAAGGCGCCCGGATTTGAGAAATTTATGATTACTTTACCAACTTCGGTCCGCCAACAATCCGACGCCCTAATAAATACATCAACATTATTGTCTCCCCGATAGCTAATCCGCCTGCAATTCTCTTTAGCATACCGGTCTTCCTAGTAATGTGGGTGGTACCCACTTCTAAACCCTTCACAAAACGTGCTTCAATTGCTAACAACTGGGACCTTAGCTGATCCAAAGCTATTCGACCCCTAAGGTCGTCGGGCAAGAGTTCCTTACGTAGCTTTTCTTCAATGATCAAAAACGATTTGGTGAGCAAAATACCATCCGTTTGTTTCACAGTTAGAGGAATAGCCTGATCTAAAAATTTTTTCATGAGCTTAATTTGAAATAGTCGATCATTAAAACGACTCATGGTTTCCTTAGTTTTACCTAATTCACTATTAATTGCTATCAATTGGTTTTCAACTGGCAGATACTGTACGCCAGCCTCTTTAGCATCAATTAACTGCGTGTTAATAGAATTCCGACTTGGAAAACGCTTTAAAAGGTCTTCGAAGAATTTGATCTGTTCTCGTTGATAACCCTGTTCAATTTGGATTTTAGTTAGCCTAGTTTGAATTTCTGCAACAGTAGTAATAGATTCAATTTCATAGGCATTTAGTAAGGCTTTTAGCTCTAAGTATGCGCCACCGCTTTTGAGAAATTGTGCAACAGAATTTGCATTATCCAACAAGATCTCTTTATTTTTACCGACGGTATAAATGGTGAAACTCAATATCCTATTTGCACCATGTTCTAAGTCCTTACTAATTATTGCAATATCTTTAGTATCCGCCTTAGAAATTGCGTAGCTTGGAATCACGTTCTTTGACCACCATTTAGGATCACTCATGATTTTGTAAATGCCCTCATGTTCGGCAGCTAAATCATCTTGATCAATAATCTGATTAGCTAAGCTTGGTAGAGATTTTTGTAAAGTACTCCAAGCTAGAAAATCAAGTCCATAGGTGTTAGCATTGATGTTAGTTGGGTTGGTGTTGGTGTTGGTGTTGGT
>JACCDK010102420.1_pt1 | contig 24755 bp, 18 predicted proteins | sample 7445871 | NCBI WGS metagenome assembly JACCDK01 (sample SAMN15323436, study PRJNA562643) | freshwater metagenome | isolation source: river surface water | place: USA:Blue River Watershed | collected 2017-08-15 | reverse complement strand
TGGCATTTACGGACCACCAATTGAAGAATTTTAAATTCGCCGAAGATTCAATTCCGTAAGCGTTGTTATTGTCAAAATTATCATACGATAAAATATTCCGATTTACATTGTTGGGGTCGTTAGATACTGTTCTCGAAATTTCATCAGCTATACTTCTATAAAATACACCGCTGGTAATCGATCCTAATTTGGTATTTCTAGTGTAATTTACTTCAAATGAATTGGTAAATTGTGGCGCCAACTCAGGATTACCTCTTGATTCCATTAATGGAGTCGTCCATTCTCTGATGGGACTAATTTGTCCAATGCTTGGGCGATCAACTCTCCTCGAATAATTAAAGTTGAAGGAATTATTTTCATTTGCTGTATACGTAAAAAAGGCAGAGGGATAAGCTGTAACTAATTTGTCTGTTATTTTTTGACGATCCGAAAAAGTCGGATTGGTTTCACTTAAAGCAAAATTGGCGTCCAATTCAAAATATTCCAAACGCACACCCAATTGGCCGTTCCATTTTCCAATTTGCTGGCTGATATTAGTATAAGCAGAATGAATATTTCGACCAAATTCAAACGAATTGTTGGCGCTAGTGAAGTTGGGATTGATATCATTAAATCGATTTCCCGAGTTTTGAATTCTTGTTTCTACCCCCATTTCTAGTTTAGTGCTTTCCGAAATAGGGTTTATATAATCGGCATTAAACTGAAAATAATCGGTTTTTCCGGCTACTAAATTGGTGCGATCATTTGTTTGAGTTGGATTAAAAACAGTTTCATTATACTGGGTGTCTTCGTCATTTACTGTATGAGAATAATTGAATTGCAGTTCTAAGTTTTCGTCTTTTTTGTCAAAATCGTGCTTAAAAACAACATCGTAAGTTTGGTTGGTATTGTTGCTTGTACTTCCAAAAAGTTGTGTGGTATTTCGATTGGTCAAAGCATCATAGACTACTGTGGTTAATCCGGTTCCCGAGCCCGCAGTAAAACTTTGATTGGTGTAGGCAGATAAGGTGTTTTTATCGTTAATGTAATAATCCATGCCCAACTTTACCAAATGCGAACTGTTATTATTTTTGAATTTAAAATCTTGTCTATTTTGTTGCCCAGGTCTTTCACTTTCAACAAATCCATTGTTGGCGTTAATACCGTGATTGAAACCATAGTTGGTGTAAAAGTTGACTTTTCCTACCCGATAATTTAGGTTCAAAGCCGAGTTGGTTTTTGGCGTGATTCCGAAGGTTACCCCAGTGTTGATTGAACCGTTGAATCCTACTTGCGAATTTTTGTGCAAAATAATATTGATGATACCACTCATGCCTTCTGGGTTGTATTTGGCAGAAGGATTGGTAATCAATTCAATTTGTTTAATGGAAGCTGAGGGAATTTGTTGCAGTAATTGTTCGATGGAAACATTAGATGGTTTACCGTCTACCAAAACGCGTACGTTGCTGTTTCCGCGCATGCTAATTTCTTTGGTTTGCGGATCTATACTAACGGTAGGAATGTTGTTCATGATTTCAGAAGCTGTAGTGCCCGAAGCAATCAAATCCTTACCAATATTAATTACTTTACGGTCAATTTTTTGTACCATAGTTGAACGTTCAGAAACCACTTGCACTTCTTTGAGTTCGGTAACATCTTCTTGAATGGCAATGACACCCAGATTGTATTGCGCCTCTTTTGTTAAATCTACTGATTTCGTTAGGGGTAAATAACCAATAAATTGAATTTCTACGGTATACTTTTTTTCGACAAGTGCTGTAATTGAAAAACTTCCGTCGTCTTTAGTAACGCCACCAGTTACAATTTTATCGTTGTCTTTTACTATTATGTTGACGTAGGGCAAGGCTTGTTTCGAATTTTTATCAATAATTTTCCCTTTAATACTTCCCGAATTTTGAGCAAATCCGTAATAAAGGCTAAAGAATAGGCAGGTAATAATTAGTTTCAATTTCATTTAAAATAGTATTGTAATGATTAATGGTAGCTTACTAGACAACAAATCGGCTGTATTGTTACATTTATTTTTAAATTTTATTTTTTTTCACACAAAAAACTAGGGGCTATTCATAAATGAGTAATTACTATTTATTACATTTGCGCGTTATTAAAATACGGTACAAATGACATTACATCACACTTTAACGATACACATCCAAAAAGCGGTTCAGGAATTGTTCGATATTGCTATCGATACTTTTGAATTTCAAGCTACTAGGAAAGATTTTGAAGGTGATATTACTGTGGTTGTTTTTCCTTTGGTCAAAATGGTCAAAGGCAATCCGGTCGAAATAGGTACCCAAATTGGAAACTACTTAGTTACTAATGCTGCTGAGGTAGCAAAATTTAATGTAGTGGGTGGTTTTTTAAATTTGGTAATATCCGATACTTATTATGTTACTTTTTTCAATTCGATTAAAGATAACGATACCTTCGGATTTGTAACGCCTAAAGAAAACGAGAAGGCAATAATGGTAGAATATTCCTCTCCCAACACAAATAAGCCGTTACATTTAGGTCACATCCGCAATAATTTATTAGGGTATTCGGTAGCTGAAATTTTAAAAGCTTCGGGAAAAAAAGTATACAAAACACAAATCATCAACGACCGTGGGATTCATATTTGCAAGTCAATGTTGGCTTGGCAAAAATTTGGAAACGGTCAAACGCCAGCATCAACCGGTTTGAAAGGCGATAAGTTGGTTGGAAATTGCTATGTTGCATTTGATAAACAATACAAGCAAGAAATTGCTGCATTGATGGCAAACGGACATACCGAAGAGGAAGCCAAGAAACAAGCGCCTTCCATTTTGGAAGCCCAACAAATGTTATTGGAATGGGAACAAGGCAAACCCGAAGTAATTGAACTTTGGAAAACCATGAACCAATGGGTGTATGATGGATTTGAGCAAACCTATAAAAATTTAGGAGTCAATTTTGATAGCTATTATTATGAATCCAATACCTATTTATTAGGAAAAGAAGTGGTTCAATTCGGATTGGAGAAAGGAATATTTGAAAAAGATCCGGATGGTTCGGTTTGGATTGATTTAACAGCTGACGGTTTGGATCGTAAAATTGTTTTGCGTTCTGATGGCACTGCGGTATACATGACACAAGATATCGGTACGGCCATCCAACGTGTTAAAGATTTTCCAGCTGTTGGAGGTATGGTATATACCGTAGGAAACGAACAAGATTACCATTTCAAAGTATTGTTTTTGATTTTGAAAAAATTAGGCTTTGAATGGGCCGATAGTTTGTATCATTTGTCATATGGTATGGTTGAATTGCCTTCCGGAAAAATGAAGTCCAGAGAAGGAACGGTTGTAGATGCCGATGATTTAATGGCAGAAATGACTACGACTGCTCAGAAAATTTCCGAAGAATTAGGAAAATTAGAGGGGTATTCGTCTACAGAAAAAGCAGTTTTGTTTCAAACTATTGGATTAGGCGCTTTGAAATATTATATGTTGAAGGTTGATCCCAAAAAACAAATGATGTTCAACCCTGAAGAATCGGTAGATTTTGCAGGAAACACAGGGCCGTTCATTCAATATACTTTTGCGCGCATTCAATCGATTTTACGAAAGGCAGATTTTACTTTTGATAGTGCTGTACCTTCACATGAAGTTGAATTACACGATAAAGAAAAAGAACTCATCAAACAAATTGAATTGTTTCCTGAGGTAATTCAAAATGCGGCAGTACATCATAGCCCTGCCTTAGTGGCTAATTATACCTATGAATTGGTGAAAGAATTCAATTCTTTCTATCAGCAGGTTTCGATTTTAGGAGAAGAAAATCACGCTAAAAAAGTATTTCGAGTACAATTGTCAAAATCAGTTGGAAATACCATAAAAAATGCATTTCAGTTATTGGGAATTGACGTTCCCGAGAGAATGTAATTAGTGAGCAGGTAAAGTAATAGTTATTGATTGTTGAAGTTGCACTTGAAATTGAATTTTTATAAATGAACACATCAAAATATTTTATTCAGGCATTATTGGTAGTGGTTTTTTCCACGATTTCCTTTGTGGTGTTTAAAGAATTTTTGCCCAAGAAGATTTTTCCAGATGTTTCGACTACTTCCAAAAATAGAGTAGTGGATAGCTTATTACTCGAAGCCATAGCAAAAGATGGAAGCATCAAAGAAAGGGATACTTTATCAAATAAAATTATTGATTATAAAGTTATTGACGGCATACAATTTCCAAAAGAAACTTTTGAAGAATTTAAAGGAAATCAATATTTAGTGGCTTTTTTCGAAAAATTATATCAATTAGAGACCACTAAACAAGGAAATGTTCGTATCGCTTATTTTGGGGATTCCATGACGGATGGTGATTTAATTGTAAAAGATTTCCGCACGTATTTACAAGAACGTTTTGGTGGAAAAGGGGTTGGTTTTGTTAATATTACGTCGGAATCGGCCAGTTCCCGAAGTTCCATTACACATGAGTTTTCAGAGAATTGGAAAGCCCAATCCTTTTTAAAAGTTAAAACACCCTCTCGAGCTTTTGGCGTGAATGGTCACGTATTTTTTGCCAACGATACTTCCAATGCTACTTGGGTCAAATTTAAAGCAACGCGAACAAAATTTGCGACCGAGTTACCAAATCCTACCTTGTTTTACGGAAGTTCCAAAAATTATTCGGGAAGAGTATTTTGCGGAGTTAGCGATACGATTGGACGAAAATTAATACCTTCTGCCATTTTGAATACCTTACCCTTATCGGAAGGCAATCTTAAAAATTTAAAAGTCAATTTTTCCAAAGCCGATTCGATTCCTTTTTATGGAATTAATTTTGATGATGGAAAAGGAGTTCATGTCGATAATTTTTCAAATCGAGGGAATTCGGGATTACCCTTGGGCACATTTAACAAAACTACGATGAATGCCTTTCATGCCAAATTAGATTACGATTTGATCGTTTTGCAATATGGAGCCAATATTTTGAATTATGGAACGCTTGATTATTCATGGTATGAAAGACGTATGACTAAAGTGGTGGAACACTTAAAAGCATGTTTTCCAGGAGTAGCCATTTTAATTATTTCTACCGCTGATAAATCATCTAAATACGATTTAGAAATGAAAACGGATGCGGCTGTTATTCCATTAAGTACCGCTCAAAAAAGATATGCAATTAAATCGCAATCGAGTTTTGTAAACTTATTTACATTAATGGGGGGCGATGGTTCTATGGTGAAATGGGTGGAATCGGTGCCGTCTAAAGCCAATAAAGATTATACGCATTTTAACCATCGCGGAGCCAAAGAAGTGGCCAATATCGTTTTTACCCAGTTGTATCAAGGTTACGAATTGTACAAAAAATTACGAGAAAAACGCACGGTTCCTCTCCCAGCTAAGAAAGAGGTTACCAATTGGCGAAAAAATTAAATGGATGAAAAATAATTTTCTCTTTTTAATAGTATTTATGACCTCTTTTGTTTTTTCACAAGAGGTGGATTCCACATTAGTAGTGATTGATTCTACGGTAATTGATTCGGTAGTCTTAAAATTTGATAAGAACAATCTTCAAAATACCAGTGCGCTTGTTGCATTTTATGAACGCTTGTATCAACTCGAGCAAACAAAGTCTGGAAAGGTACATGTGGTTCATATTGGCGACTCTCATATTCAAGCCGATTTATTCACCGCACAAATGCGAACAAAAATGCAAACGGTATTTGGTAATGCTGGTTTTGGTTTTACGTTCCCGTATAGTGTGGCAAAAACCAATAATAGTGCACCCATTCGATTTTCGGCTACGGGAAATTTTCAAAGTGTGCGCAATCTCTATGCCGATGTTTTAAGTCCGGTGGGATTGAGTGGAATTGCTTTAGAACCTTCTTCAGCTGAATTTTCAATACAAATGGAAGTGAAAGACAGTCGCTACCACTTCACACAACTCAAAGTAATTACGCCACATAATGCCAATTCATTTGCCGTTTCGTTGGTTCAAAAAAACACTGTGATTACAACAAAAGTGCCTAAGCGGGTAACACATAAAGTTAAGCCTGGAGAAGTATTGGGGGGTATTGCCGATAAATATAATGTTTCTTTGAAAGCGTTAAAAAAAGCAAACAGATTAAAAAGCGATTGGATTCGAGATGGAAAAGTATTAACCATACCTTCTGCAAAAACCCAACCCAAACAGATTATTAAAACCACATTTATTCCGATCGAATTGAGCGAAACGGTATCGACGCATGATTATACTGCTGAGCAATCGTTGGATAAAATTACCTTTATCCCCAATCAGAATGGGAGTGCTTTTGCATTAAATGGTCTATTTTTGCAGAATAATTCTCCAGGAATTACCTACAGTGGTATTGGAGTTAACGGAGCCAAATGTTCTGATTACAACAAGTTTCCGTTGTTTTATGAGCAATTACCTGCTTTGCAGCCCGATTTGATCGTTATCTCTTTGGGAACTAATGAGAGTTTTGACAAGCAAAGTGCCGACCAATATTTTAGTCAATTGGATCAAATGATTACTGCTATTAAAGTCAAAGCACCGTTGACCACGTTATTAGTAACTACGCCACCACCATCAGTTTTGCATAGAAAATATACCAATACATTTATTGTCGATTATGCGCAAAAGATCAAAGAAAATGCGCCTGCAAAAGGGTATGCTGTTTGGGATCTTTTTGAAGTTTTTGGAGGAAATAAGAATATATTTAATAATGCTGCAAAAGGTTTGATGGCCCGTGATAAGGTACATTATTCAAAAATGGGTTATGAAAAACAAGCCGACTTGTTTTTTGAGGCTTTTTTGCAATCATACGAAACATATAAAGCAACAAAATAGTAGTGATAGCACTTTTTACTTTTCAAGATTGGTTTACGGATACCTTTGGTAATATAACAAGGGAAACCGTTAATAATTGGTTTGTATACAATCCAAAAGAACCCCTATTGTTTAACTCGGGCTTGTTTTTGGGCTTTTTTATCGTGTTTTACGCCGTCTATATTTCGTTGAAAAACACTTTCTACCAAAGGTTGGTTTATGTGATTGCCTTTTCCCTATTTTTCTATTATAAATCGAGCGGAATTTACTTTTTATTGCTAGTTGCTTCCTCTGTTGTCGATTATAATTTAGGAAATTTAGTGCATCGTACCACGAGTGTATTTTATAAAAAAATGTGTTTGGCCTTTAGTGTAATTTTAAACTTGGGTTTTTTAGGGTATTTTAAATATACCAATTTTGTTATTGATACCTACAACTCCGTGTCTGGAACCCATTTTGCTTTTCAAAAGATCCTATTACCGGTCGGTATTTCCTTTTACACTTTCCAATCCATAAGTTATATTATAGAGGTCTATCGAAAAGAAATTGAACCTACAAAGCATTATGTAGATTATTTGTTTTTTGTTTCTTTTTTTCCGCAATTGGTGGCCGGTCCTATCGTACGGGCAAAAGATTTTTTGCCTCAAATTTATCAGAAATTAAACATCACCAAAGAAGAAGTAAATCGAGCTTTATTGCTCATAATTGGAGGGTTGTTAAAGAAAACCGTGATTTCAGATTACATATCAATTAATTTTGTAGATCGTGTTTTCGATGCTCCAACCAGTTATACTGCCATTGAAAATTTAATGGCTTCTTATGGGTATGCCATCCAAATTTACTGCGATTTTTCAGGCTATTCCGATATGGCTATTGGGGTTGCACTTTTGCTAGGGTTTAAATTGCCTACCAACTTTAGAACGCCTTATCAATCGGCTTCAATTACCGAATTTTGGCGCCGTTGGCACATTTCTTTATCGACTTGGTTGAAAGACTTTTTATACATCTCAGTTGGAGGTAACCGTCAAGGCACCTTTGCTGGATTCTTATTTCCAGCTTTGTTCTTTTTTATTGCCATATTGTGGAGCATTTCGTATATAGGAACCAGCCATCTTCCATTGTTTATTTCGGTAGGTGCTACTACGGTATTTATTATTACGTTTTTATGTTCCAAAGACCGAGAGCGCACCATGTTTACCAATGTGAATTTATTGACTACGATGCTTTTAGGGGGGTTGTGGCATGGAGCCAGTTTACGCTTTATCATTTGGGGTGCATTACACGGCATTGCTTTAGCTGTTCATAAATTGGTTTTGGAATACTTTCCTGCTAAGCCCACAACTAAAATAACTTTTTTTGGTGCTATTTGGACCTTTTTCGCCGTAATACTGACTTTTCATTTTGTAACGTTTTGTTGGATTTTCTTCCGAGCAAAAGATTTTGTAACGGCTATCGAAGTCATTCAAAATATTGGTAAAGTAACCTTTGATGTGGATCAATGGATGGTAATTGTTTCGGGTTATAAAAATGTATTTTTATTGATGACCATCGGATTTATTTGGCATTTTCTTCCTGAAAAATTGGTCAACTTGATGCAAAAGGCATTCAAGGCCTTACCGTTACTTTTAAAAGCGGTAGTTTTAGGATTTGTGTTTTGGGTAGTTTATGCTACTGCTTCGGCTGGTCCGCAACCGTTTATTTATTTTCAGTTTTAAGTAACATTTGATACAAATCAATACTAAGGTATCCTCTACATTTGTGACAAATTAATGTAGTATGAAGCAACTTTTATTTTCCAATTGGCACGCCATGCGATTCATTCGTTTAGCATTTGCCCTATTTCTATTTGTTCAAGCGTATGAAACTCAGGAATGGTTTTTAGTGGCGTTTGGAGTCTTCTTTTTAATTCAAGCCATATTTAACACAGGTTGTGGTGCAAATGGATGTCAAATTCCTAAGAAATAATTCTATGAAAAATAATTTTTTCATGGTATTGTTGATTTTTTTACAATCATCAATAGCGCAAACTACATTTGAATATGATGTAGTTTTAACACCGGTAACGGTTTCAGGTTTGCCGGGTTTACATTCTTATGCTTTTGGACAACACAATGGCAAATGGCTTATTATTGGAGGAAGGAAAGATGGTATTCACGCGCGGCAACCTTTTAATGCCTTTCCAGGAGCACAAAATAATACCGATATTTATGTGGTCGATATTATCACACAACAAACTTGGTCGACTTCTGTGAATGTTTTACCAACCGGACTTAAAGAACAATTACAATCTACCAATATGAATTTTTATCAGGACGGAACTACTTTGTTTATTGCAGGGGGATACGCTTATGCAAATTCAATTGCCGATCATAAAACGTTTAATAATTTGACTTCGGTTGATGTGCCTAATGTAATTGATGCCATTGTCAATGGAACAGCTATTACATCCTATTTTAAGCAAATTTCCAATGATGTTTTTGCAATTACTGGAGGGCAATTGGCAAAAATTGGAACCACTTTTTATTTAGTTGGTGGACACCGTTTTGATGGTCGATATAATCCAATGAACAACCCAACCTTTACTCAAACGTATTCTAATCAAATTAGAAAATTTACAATTGATAATTCGGGAAGCAATTTAAGTTATGCTAATTATGAAGCGATTACTGATGCAGTTCATTTACATCGTAGAGATTATAATTTGGTGCCGCAAGTTTTTCCTAATGGAGAATTAGGCTATACCATTTCATCGGGTGTATTTCAAATGGCAGTAGATTTGCCCTTTTTGTATCCTGTAGACATTAAAGCAAATGGCTATTATCCACAAACCAGTTTCAACCAATATTTAAGTAATTATCACAGCGGAAAAGTAGGCTTGTATGATGCAACACGCAATCAAATGCACAATTTGTTTTTTGGCGGGATGAGTCAGTATTATTATCAAGCAGGTAATCTAATTCAAGATAATACAGTACCATTTGTTAGAACAATCAGTCGCATTTCTAGAAATGCGAATGGCGATTTATTTGAATATAAATTACCAATTGAAATGCCCAATTTGAAAGGTTCTGGAGCCGAATTTATTCCGAATAAAACCTTGCCGCATTATGCAAACGAAGTAGTTCAATTGGCAAACATCGCTGTGAATGAATTTGTGATCGGACATGTATTTGGAGGTATTCAAAGTGCATCAACAACTGCATTTACTGATAATCAAACGGGTTTAACTGCTGCTGATCCAACGATTTATGAAGTAAAATTGATCAAAAATACATCTTTAGATATAACGCATATAGATGGTAGAAATCCTTTTTCAGTTGTTGTGGCTCCCAATCCAACGACTACAGATACTGTAAGCGTACAATTTACAATGCCTTATACAACTTCAGTGGGGTATTTTATTTCAACGATAGATGGAAAGGTAGTGGAAGAAGGCGATATCGAAGATTTGCAGCAAGGCATAACAACAATGGATTTTAATATTACATCAGCAAACACAGAATTAGTTTTTTTAACTTTTGTATTTGATGAGAAATATTATTGCACCGAAAAAGTAATGAGAAAATAAATTAATAAAAAATTAAGACGACTGTTTTTTAAAATTATATATATTTGTCTTTAGTAAACAATAAATAATAACCATCTAAAATAATAACAATGAAAAAATTAGTTTCAATAATGGCCGTTGCTGCTTTCATGTTGTCAATGAGTGTTACTGCACAAGAGCCAAAACAAAAAGCAAAAAAAGAGACTGCAAAAACTGAAAAATCGTGTGCAACTGCAGAAAAAAAATCATGTGGTTCTGAAGCAAAAGCTGGTGGATGTTGTTCTTCTAAAAAAGCGGCTTCTAAAAAAGCTGAATAATTTTATTCAAAATAAATGAAAAACGCCCCGAATTATCGGGGCGTTTTTTTATGTAACAATTATTACAGGCATATGTAACTCTTGTTACCAACAATCGATTTTTGACAGCGTATTTTTGTTCGCAAATAAATTAAGTACGATGAAAAAAATCAAGTTAATAGTAATCTTGAGTGTTTTAATTGGAGTTGGAAAACTTCAAGCACAAGATACGTTGCCCATTTCAAAAAATGATTTGTTGCAAAAAGTCATCGAGAAAAATCTCCAAATCAAAGCAACAGAAAAAGCGTTCCAATCGGCTCGTGCAGATTATCGTCAGTCAAACGCACTCTTTTTGCCAAACATCAATGTTTCGCATACGGGTATTTCAACTACAAATCCCTTAATGGCTTTTGGTTCTAAATTAAATCAAGAAATTTTAACGGCTTCCGATTTTAATCCTGCGTTATTGAATGATCCAGCTAAAACACAAAATTTTGCTACCAGAATAGAAGTACAACAACCGCTTATCAATTTAGATGGTTTATATGGTCGACAGGCAGCTAAAGCAAAAATGGAGGCTTTTCAAATACAAACTGAACGCACTAAAGAATATTTAGAATTAGAAGTTTCAAAAGCATATATGCAATTGCAATTGGCTTACAAAGCGGTTACAGTATTAAAAAAAGCAAATTCAACAGCGCAAGGAAACTTGAAACTAGTTGAAAACTATTTCAAAAACGGAATGTTGCAAAAAACCGATTTGTTAAACGTGCAAGTTCGTGTGAATGAAATTACAAATCAATTACACTACGCCAAATCAAATGTGCAAAATGCCTCTGATTATTTAGCCTTTTTATTGAATGAAGATATGGCTGGAAAAACCTTCAAGCCGACCGAAGCTTTAGATAATTTAATTGCAATCGAAACGATGAATACAACAATTTCTGATTCCAGAAAAGATATTCAAGCGATGCAAAAATCTTCGGAAGCATACAAAAAAATACTACAATCTTCAAAATTCGGATTCTTACCTCGATTGAATGCTTTTGGAAGTTATGAATTATATGATCAAAATATTTTCGGAACTTCAGCCAAAGGTTATGTAGTGGGCGCTCAATTGTCATGGAATGTTTTTGACGGATTTAAATCTTTTGGAAAAACACAAAAAGCAAAAGCTGATTTTGAAAAAGCCGAAATTGAAACCGAACAATACAAAAAACAAAGTCAATTAGAATTAAGTAAAACCAATCGTCAATTGGTAGATGCTGAAAATAAAGTGAATTTGTCCAAATTAGCTTTTGAACAATCGCAAGAGGCATTTAGAATTCGCCAAAATAGATTCACACAAGGATTAGAAAAAACAACCGATTTATTGATGGCCGAAACGCAAATGGCACAAAAAGAATTAGAACATTTGCAAGCCGTTTTCGAATATAACTTTACCAAACAATACGTTCAATTTTTAACGAAATAATCTTCCTGCTTGGTTTTAAAACCTTGTAGGTATTTAAATCAAAATTAAATACACAAAGTAACATGAAAAAAATAATAACAGTACTAGCAATTTCATCACTCATTTTAATGTCTTGTGGAGGTGATAAAAAAGAAAATGTAACCAATTTACCAACTATTCCCGTTCAAGTATCAGAAAATACTAAAAATGTAAACGGTTCATTCATAACGGCAAGTGGAAAAATCGAATCGGAAAACAGTGCAAATTTAAGCACCAGAATGATGGGTTATGTAACCAAAGTGAATGTAAAAGTTGGTCAGAATGTTTCAGCTGGACAATTATTAGTTAGCATTAATAATACCGATTTACTAGCTAAAAAAGCACAAGTTGATGCATCCATCACACAAGCAACTGCGGGTTATAACAATGCTAAGAAAGATTATGATCGTTTTGTAAATTTATTTGCGCAACAATCGGCTTCTCAAAAAGAATTGGATGATATGACAGCACGATACGAAATGGCAAAAGCAGGTTTAGAAGCAGCGAAACAAATGCGTAACGAAGTGATGGCGCAGTTTTCTTATTCGAATATAACAGCACCCTTTACAGGAACTGTTACGAATACTTTCGTAAAAGAAGGCGATATGGCTAATCCAGGGATGCCTTTAGTAAGTATTGAAGGCGCTTCAAGATTACAAGTAACCGCAATGGTTTCAGAAAGTGATATTTCAAATGTAAAAAACGGAATGCCAGTTAAAATCAATGTAAAATCATTAAACAAAGAAGTTGCTGGAAAAGTTTCTGAAGTGAGTTTATCTGCAAAAAATACGGGCGGTCAATATTTGGTGAAAGTTATTTTAGATAAAATGGATAAAACTATATTATCAGGAATGTTTGTTAATGTGCAATTCCAAAAAGCAAAAAAAGAAATTACTTCAACGGTTAAGTCTGATATCGTGTTAGTTCCAGAAAGCGCTTTAGTTAGACAAGGTCAATTGACCGGAATTTACACTGTAGGAGATGGTAATGTAGCTATTTTAAGATGGTTGCGCATTGGTAAAACTTTTGGTAGTCAAGTAGAAATTTTATCAGGTTTATCATCGGACGAGCAATACATCGTTTCAGCCGAAGGAAAATTATTTAACGGAGCAAAGGTTAGTGTTCAGTAATCAGTAATTAGTGTTCAGTAAAGGTTTTTTGTAGATAACTTGAAACCTGAAACTTTAAACTTTTAAACAAATAAATATCATGCAAGAAGGTATATCAGGTAAAATAGCCAATTTTTTCATCAACTCAAAACTAACCATTTTATTGATGGTAGCGTTGATGATTATTGGTACGTATAGTTCGTTCTTAATTCCAAGAGAAGAAGAACCTCAAATTAATGTTCCAATGGCCGACGTAATGGTTGGGTATCCTGGAGCAAGCCCAAGTGAAGTGGAAAGTAGGGTGATTAAACCATTAGAAAAAATCATTGGAAATATCAAAGGTGTTGAGCACATTCATAGTATGGCAATGAATGGCCAAGCCATGATGGTAGTGCAGTTTTATGTAGGTCAAAACAGTGAGGATTCCTATGTAAAATTATATGATGAGTTAATGAAACATCAAAATATGTTTCCTCAAGGGGTGTATCAACCTATGGTAAAAACACGCGCCATTGATGATGTGCCTATGTTGGGATTAACACTTTGGAGCGAAAAATATGATGATTTTCAATTGCGCCAAATTGCTGAAGAAGTAACTTCTGAAGTTGAAAAAGTAAAAGATGTTGCCATCACAAAAGAAATTGGTGGACGCACACGCGAACTAAAAGTCGTTTTAGACAAAGATAAAATGGCAGAGAATGGTGTAGATGCGTTGAGTATTATGCAAATGATCCAAGCCAATAATGGTAGCTCGCAATCTGGAAGTTTTGTGCAAAATGATACGGAATACTTAGTAACTACAGGTAAATTTTTAGCCTCTTCTGAAGATGTAGAAAACTTGGTTGTAGGTATAAATAGTAATATGCCAGTTTATCTAAAACAGGTAGCAACTATTCAAGATGGTCCACAAACTCCAAAAAACTATGTGTCTTTTGGGTATGGAAAAGCGAATGATAAATATGCCAAAAACAATTCGGAATATCCAGCCGTTACCATTTCAGTTGCAAAGGTAAAAGGTGCTGATGCTATGAAAATTTCAGAGAAAATTTTAGAGCGAGTTGAAAATTTAAAGAAAACAATTATACCAACAGATGTTCATGTAGAGGTTTCTAGAAATTATGGAGAAACTGCATCACACAAAGTAGGTGAGTTGTTGCTTCATTTAGGGGTTGCAATTATAGCTGTAACCGTATTGGTAATGCTCGCCATGGGTTGGAGAGGCGGATTAGTTGTGTTTTTCTCTGTTCCCTTAACCTTTGCTTTGACGTTATTTAGTTATTATTTATTAGGATATACCTTAAATCGAATCACGCTTTTTGCCTTGGTTTTTGTGGTAGGAATTGTAGTAGACGACAGTATTATTATTGCCGAAAACATGCACCGCCATTTCAAAATGAAGCGACTGCCGTTCAAACAAGCGGCTATTTATGCCATTAATGAAGTAGGAAACCCAACCATTTTAGCAACGTTTACGGTTATTGCAGCTATTTTGCCAATGGCTTTCGTATCAGGAATGATGGGGCCTTATATGAGTCCAATGCCAATTGGAGCTTCGATTGCCATGATATTATCGTTGTTTGTAGCATTGACGGTTACACCTTATTTGGGGTACCATTTATTACACGAAAAAGACGAGCAAGAACACAAAGAAGAACAAGGTTTAGAAACTTCATGGATTTATAGAATTTACAGAAAAATTGAAGAGCCACTTTTGGACAATTCTAAAAAACGTAATCTTATGTTTTTGATAACTGGAGTATTGTTAATAGGTTCTGTTTTGATGTTTTTTACGAAATCGGTTGCCGTAAAAATGTTACCTTTTGATAATAAAAACGAATTCCAAGTGGTGATTGATATGCCAGAAGGAACTACCTTAGAACGAACAGCAGCAGTTACGAAAGAAATTGCACAATATCTATCAACTGTTCCAGAAGTAGTGGATTATCAGAATTATGTTGGTGCATCTGCTCCGATAACTTTCAATGGCTTGGTACGTCATTATGATATGCGTGGCGGAAGTAATATGGCCGATATTCAAGTAAATTTATTGCACAAAGAAGATCGCGATTTACAAAGTCATGATGTAGCAAAAGTAGTACGTCCCGAAGTGCAAAAAATTGCAAAAAAATATGGTGCGAATGTAAAAATTGTAGAAGTACCACCAGGACCTCCGGTTTTATCTACGTTAGTAGCTGAAGTGTACGGTCCTAATTATGAAGATCAAATCAAAGTGGCAAATCAAGTTAAAACCATTTTGGAAACGACTTCAGATGTAGTTGATACCGATTGGATGGTAGAAGCTCCTCAAGTGGAATATAAATTGGAAGTGGATAGAGAAAAAGCCATGCTAAACGGAATCGCTCCACAACAAGTAGTCGGAAATTTGACCTATTTATTAAGAGAAATGCCCGTTTCTAACTTGTATGATGAACGCTCGAATAATCCTGTGGGTATTACACTTTCATTGGAAGACAAAGACAAAACTTCGATGCAAGACATTCAAAATTTGAAAATCAAAGGCAGTCGTGGTAATGTAGTTCCGGTGAGTGATTTGGTAAAAGTTACTACGGATACCCTTCAAAATACAATATATCGTAAAGATCAAAAACGCGTGGTGTATGTGTTAGCCGATATGGCAGGAGCGCTAGAAAGTCCAGTGTATGCCATTTTAGGAATGAATGAAAAATTAGAGAAAATGCAATTGCCAAAAGGGTATAAAGTAAATGAGTTATACATGGATGCTCCTTCAGATGAAAGCGATTTCACCGTAAAATGGGATGGCGAATGGCAAATTACTTTGGAAGTGTTTCGTGATCTAGGGGCAGCATTTTTGGTAGTAATCATCATTATATATATGTTGATTGTGGGTTGGTTCCAAAACTTCAAAACACCATTAGTAATGATGGTAGCAATTCCTCTTTCATTGGTCGGAATTGTATTAGGTCACTGGATTTTAGGGGCATTCTTTACAGCCACTTCGTTCATTGGAATGATTGCATTAGCGGGAGTGATGGTTCGAAATTCAGTCTTGCTCATCGACTTTATTGAAATCCGTTTGAATGATGGCATTCCAATGAAACAAGCTATTATTGAGGCAGGAGCGGTGAGAACAACACCAATTTTATTAACTACTGGTGCAGTTGTAATTGGCGCATCTATCATATTGTTTGATCCAATTTTTCAAGGATTGGCTATTTCGTTAGTAGCAGGTGCCATTGTTTCAACATTACTAACATTAATAGTTGTACCATTGATTTACTACATCACCGAACGTAAAAAATGGGAGAAAAATAAGTAATAATTTACCTACAAGGTTTTCAAAACCTTGTAGGTATCTATAAATAAAAAAATCATGAAATTAGTAGTAATCACATCCATAGTAGAATTTGAACAAGATGTCAAAAAGTTGCTAAAAGAAGCAAAGGTAAAATCATACACTTATAAAGATGTAAAAGGTTTTAGAGATACATCTGGAGATGAAGTAGAAACCAATTGGTTTGGATCTGACTTAAAAGAAACGGAATCGATAGTGTTTTACGCCTTCATTTTACAACAGCATTTGGACGTACTTTTTGATGCCGTAAACGCTTTCAATAAAGTACAAACATCCGTTTCAAAAGTTCATATAGCAGTAATACCAGTAGAAAAATATAATTAAAAATAGTTTAGATTATGATGAATAGAATAATTAGAGCAATTGCAGGAGCTTTTGTGGTTTTAAGTGTAATATTGGGTATGTATGTCAATGAAAATTGGTTATGGTTTACGGTATTTGTGGGTGCTAATTTATTCCAATCATCACTTACCAAATGGTGTTTAATGGAGGATATTTTAAGAAAATTTGGTATAAAAGATTAGATTTTCTAACTTAGCTATTCTAACCTAAAAAAAATAGTATGAAAAAGCTAAAATTAGTTTCTTTTTTATCATTGATTTTTGTTTTCAATGTGGCTTCTATGTGTTCAGAAGACGATAATTCCAATACGACCGCAGATCCCACACCTGTAATCAATACGGTTACTTCGGGTACCTGGCGCATTACCTTGTATCAAGATAACGGAGTAAATGAAACCACTAATTATTCCAACTATATTTTTACATTCAATTCCAATGGAGTATTACAAGCAGCGAATTCAACATCTTATTATGGAACTTGGTCGGTAACAGCGAGCAATTCGATTGATGACAATCCCGATAATGATTTGGATTTCAACATTGCCTTTGTGGCACCAGCTCCCAATTCATTCACAGATGATTTAACAGACGATTGGGATATAATAAGTTACACCGCAAATCGCATACAATTGATCGATGTAAGTGGAGGCAACGGAGGAACCGACTATTTGACTTTTGAAAAAAATTAGTCAACTTTAAATAGAAAAAAAAACCAGCTTTTGAAGCTGGTTTTTTTATTTAGAATAAACCCATTTTCGCTCTTTGCAACTTTCTAACTTTATGTTATCTTTGCATTTCATTACACAAAATCAGAATCATGTTTGATAATTTAAGCGATAAGTTAGATAAAGCCCTTCATCTATTAAAAGGTCATGGTAAAATTACCGATGTCAATGTTGCCGATACCTTAAAAGAAGTGCGAAGAGCTTTATTGGATGCCGACGTGAATTTCAAAATTGCTAAAGATTTTACCACCCGTGTAAAGGAAAAAGCGATTGGAGAGAACGTATTGACAACCTTACAGCCTGGGCAATTAATGGTTAAAATCGTGAAAGACGAGTTGACCGAATTAATGGGGGGTGATGCCGCTGGAATTAATCTTTCAGGAAATCCATCTGTAATTTTAATGTCGGGTTTACAAGGTTCGGGTAAAACCACCTTTTCCGGTAAATTAGCCAATTTTCTAAAAACTAAAAAGAATAAAAAACCCTTATTAGTAGCTTGTGATATCTACCGTCCTGCAGCCATCAATCAGTTGCACGTGGTAGGAGGTCAAATAGGTGTTGAAGTCTATTCAGAACCTGAGAATAAAAATCCGGTTGAAATAGCTCAAAACGCTATCAAACATGCTAAAGCCAACGGGTTCAATGTAGTCATTGTCGATACTGCTGGTCGTTTGGCGGTGGATGAGGAAATGATGAACGAAATTGCTAACGTTCATAAAGCAATTCAACCTGAAGAAACGCTATTTGTTGTAGACGCAATGACGGGTCAAGATGCTGTAAATACAGCAAAAGCCTTCAATGATCGCTTAAATTTTGACGGAGTTATTTTAACGAAATTAGACGGTGATACACGGGGTGGAGCTGCGATTTCGATTAAATCGGTAGTCAATAAGCCCATTAAATTTATTGGAACGGGTGAGAAAATGGAAGCCATTGATGTGTTTTATCCCAATCGTATGGCCGATCGAATCCTTGGAATGGGAGATGTTGTTTCCTTGGTAGAAAGAGCTCAAGAACAATACGATGAAGAGGAAGCACGTAAATTACAAAAGAAGATTGCCAAAAACGAATTTGGTTTTGACGATTTCTTAGCGCAAATTCAGCAAATTAAAAAAATGGGGAACATGAAGGACCTTGTTGGGATGATTCCTGGAGCTGGAAAGGCCTTAAAAGATGTTGAAATTGAAGACGATGCGTTCAAACACATCGAAGCCATTATTCATTCGATGACGCCTGCAGAACGTAGCAAACCCTCTTTGCTGGATGTCAAACGTAAAACCAGAATTGCAAAAGGTTCAGGAAGAAAAATTGAAGAAGTCAACCAATTGATGAAACAGTTTGACCAAATGAGTAAAATGATGAAGATGATGCAAGGTGGTGGTGGTAAAAACTTGATGAAAGCTATGGCTGGAATGAAAGGCGGAATGCCAAAAATGTAAATATAGTTTAAGGTTTTATGCCTTAATTATTTTAAATATACTAACTATTCGTTTTAGGAAACACACAACTAAACATCCTAGAACAACAAACCTAAAAGTAACAAATGCAACTATTAGACGGAAAAAAAGTATCGGAAGATATTAAAAACGAAATTGCTGCCGAAGTAGCTCAAATGAAAGCAAAAGGCGAAAAAGTACCGCATTTAGCTGCGATCATAGTAGGAAATGATGGTGCAAGTTTGACCTATGTGGGGAGTAAAGTAAAATCCTGTGAACGTGTTGGGTTTGAATCAACACTCATCAAATTGCCTAGCACAACGACTGAAATTGAGTTGCTAAAAAAAATCAAAGAACTCAATGAAAATGATGCCATTGACGGATTCATTGTTCAGTTGCCATTACCCAAACAAATCGATACCCAAAAAATTATTGAGGCCATAGATCCAAGTAAAGACGTTGACGGATTCCATCCCGAAAATTTCGGAAAAATGGCGTTAGATATGTCTACCTTTATTCCAGCAACACCTTTTGGAATCCTAGAATTGCTTGAGCGCTACAATGTACCTACCGATGGAAAACATACGGTAGTTATTGGAAGAAGTCACATAGTAGGACGCCCTATGGGGATTTTAATGGGGCGTAAAGGGTTTCCAGGAAATTCTACTGTAACCGTAACACACAGTCATTCTAAAAATATCAATCAAATAACTTCACAAGCCGATATTATCATATCAGCCCTAGGGGTTCCTAATTTCTTGAAAGCCGAAATGGTGAAAGATGATGTGGTGGTAATCGACGTAGGAATTACTCGTGTAGAAGATGAAACTGCAGAAAAAGGATACCGAATTGTGGGTGATGTCGATTTTGAAAATGTTTCTAAAAAGGCATCCTTTATCACGCCGGTTCCCGGAGGAGTAGGACCTATGACCATCGCCATGCTGTTAAAAAATACTTTGTTGGCAAGAGAACAAAGAAGACTCAAATAAAAAAAAGACCTGAATTTTTTCAGGTCTTTTTTTTATTTTTTTCTGTAATCCGAAGTAAAGAATAATTCTACAGAAGGATATTTCTGTTGCGTCATTTGTATCGAAAAATCACTATCCGCTAAGAAAACCAATTGACCATATTTATCGGTTCCCATGAATTTTTGTTTCACCCGTTTGAATTCGGCAAATTCTTCGTTTTTAGGATCCAAGGGTTTTACCCAACAGGCTTTGTAAGCTGGAAAAGTTTCGTAGGTACATTTAGCACCGTATTCGTGTTCCAATCGGTATTGAATCACTTCATATTGTAAAGCTCCCACCGTACCAATTACTTTTCTACCGTTCATCTCTAAAGTAAACAACTGCGCAACCCCTTCGTCCATTAATTGGTCGACGCCTTTTTCAAGTTGTTTGGCTTTTAACGGATCGGCATTGTTGATGTATCTAAAATGTTCGGGTGAAAAACTTGGAATTCCTTGAAAATTCATTTTTTCGCCTTCGGTTAAGGTATCCCCAATTTTAAAATTTCCGGTATCGTGCAAGCCTACAATATCACCAGGATAGGAGATATCTACGATTTCTTTTTTCTCAGCAAAAAAGGCATTCGGACTCGAGAATTTCATATTTTTTCCTTGTCGAACATGCAAATAGGGTTTGTTTTTTTCAAAAGTACCTGAAACGATTTTTACAAAAGCCAATCGATCTCTGTGCTTGGGATCCATATTGGCATGAATTTTAAAAACAAAGCCGCTTAATTTTTCCTCTTCGGGTTTTACTAATCGGGTATCGGATTCTTTTGGACGCGGTGTTGGTGCAATTTCAATGAAACAATCCAACAATTCGCGCACGCCAAAATTATTTAATGCCGATCCAAAAAATACAGGTTGTAAATCGCCACTTAAATAGTCTTCAATGGAAAAAGCAGGATATACTTCTTCGATTAATTCTAATTCTTCTCGTAATCGGTTGGCTGGTTTTTCACCAATTATTTTTTCTAATTCGGGATTATGAATATCATTAAAAGCGATGGTTTCTTCAATGTTTTTGCGGCTGTCGCCTTCAAATAAATTGATGTTTTTCTCCCAGATGTTATAGATTCCTTTGAAATCATATCCCATACCAATTGGAAAGCTTAACGGAGTTACTCGAAGTTTTAATTTTTGTTCTACTTCATCCATCAAATCAAACGCATCTTTACCTTCACGGTCTAATTTGTTGATGAAAACAATCATGGGTATGTTGCGCATGCGACAAACTTCTACTAATTTTTCAGTTTGTTCTTCCACTCCTTTAGCTACGTCGATAACTACAATTACACTATCAACAGCGGTGAGCGTTCTAAAGGTGTCTTCGGCAAAATCTTTGTGCCCTGGCGTATCTAAAATATTAATTTTTTTGTCTTTATATATAAAGGCTAATACCGAAGTCGCTACAGAAATCCCTCTTTGTCGCTCAATCTCCATAAAATCGGAAGTAGCTCCTTTTTTTATCTTGTTGCTTTTAACCGCACCGGCTTCCTGAATTGCACCACCAAAAAGTAATAATTTTTCGGTAAGTGTAGTTTTTCCAGCATCGGGGTGAGATATAATTCCAAAAGTGCGTCTTCTTCCTATTTCTTCAATAAAACTCATGTGTAATAAATTTTTGCAAAAGTAAGTATTTTGTAGAATTTTCTGTTAATACTCGGGTATAAATGTTGTGGAATACTTATGAATTGTTATTTTTGTCAATTACAAATCAAATGCACTTTACCATGAGAATTACACGTTTACTTTTATTTGTTTTTTTACTTACACCTTTTGTAGTTTTATCGCAATCTAAAGACGTATTATTCACCATCGATAACCATCCCTATTATACCGATGAATTTGTAAGGGTTTACAACAAAAATTTGGATTTAGTAAAAGATGATTCCCAAAAAAACTTAGACAATTACCTTGAGTTATACATAGGTTATAAATTAAAAGTTGAAAAAGCGTATAAAATAGGTTTACACAACAATGCCAATTATCAAAACGAATTAAAATCATACCGCGCTCAGCTTTCTAAAAGCTATTTAAATGATTCGAAAGTTACGAATGAATTGGTTCAAGAAGCCTATGGTAGAATGCTTCAAGAAATTCGCGCTTCGCATATATTGGTTTTAGTTGATGAAAATGCTGCGCCAGAAGATACCTTGAAAGCGTACCAAAAAATTACAGATATTAAAAAACGAATTGAGTCGGGTGAAGATTTTGCACAAGTGGCTCAGCAGTTTTCTGAAGACCCTTCTGTGAAAGAAAACAATGGTGATTTGGGATATTTTTCAGCATTCCGAATGGTTTATCCCTTTGAAAATGCTGCTTTTTCTACTGCGGTTGGTAACGTCTCAAAGCCCTTCCGTACCCGATTTGGGTACCATGTTGTAAAAGTAGTTGATAAACGCGCAAATCGTGGTGAGGTAACCGTTGCACACATTATGATTCTTAAGCCAGCTTCAGTAAGTGATAAACCAAGTCCTAATACGGAAGACAAAGCGAAAGTTACAATAGAAGATATTTACAAAAAAATTCAGCAAGGGGAATCTTTTGAAAGTTTAGCACAGCAATTTTCTGAAGACAAATCATCGGCAACTAAGGGAGGTGTTTTACAACGATTTGGCTCAGGGCAATTGAGTTCAGAAGCGTTTGAAAACGTTGCTTTTTCACTCCAAAATGCCAATGAAATTTCGACTCCATTCCAATCGCAATTTGGTTGGCATATTGTCAAATTAATTGAAAAACATACCCTTCGAACCTTAGCCGATATGAAATCAGAATTGGAAGAGAAGGTTAAAAAAGACGAACGTTCCTTGTTGATCACAAATTCTTTGGCCAAAAAATTACGTTCGACCTATTCTTTAAGTAAAGATAAAAAGACCATGGCCGCAGTAAAAAAAGTAGTTACCGATGATTTTTATGCACAAACCTGGGAATTACCATCAAATAGTAAAGATCTTGAAAATACGATCCTTGTAATCAATGCAAAGAAATCGATTACTGCTTCACAATTTATAAATTATATCCATTCCCAACAGAAATCTAAAGTAAAAATCAAACCCATCAGTAAATTAGTGGATGCGTTGTTTGAAAAATTTATCGATGAGCAAATCACGAACTACTATAATGAAAATCTTGAAAATGAATTTTCTGATTTCAAGTTCGTAATGGATGAATATCGTGATGGTTTGTTGCTGTTTGATCTAATGGATCGCGAAATTTGGACCCGAGCAAAATCGGATACGATTGGATTGCAAGACTTTTATAATAATCACAAGATAAATTATCAATGGAAAAAGCGTTTTGTAGTTGATATTTTCTCTTCTACTGATAAATTAGTTATAGAAAAAGCGCTGAAACTGATGAAAAAAGGAACGTCATTAGAGGCAATTAAAGAAAAATTAAATACCCAAGAAAAGGTAAATATTATGCTGAGATCGGGTGTGTTTGAAGAAGACGATGCCCAATTATCTTCTTTTCAAAAATTATCCAAAGGTATTTCAGGAATTGTTTTTAAAGACAATTATTATTATGTCTTGAATGTCACGGAAATCAAAGAAGCTGGACCCAAGCTTTTTGCCGAATGCAAAGGCAAAGTGATGAGTGATTACCAGCAATTTTTAGAAAGCAATTGGGTTAACGAATTAAAGAAAGAATTTGAGGTAAAAATACAACCTGAGGTCTTTACAACGGTTAAAAAACAATTGCAACAATAAATGAAGTTTTGGAGTTACATAGTTATTATTTTTTCGATAACGGTTGCTTCGTGCGATTATTTTAGTACGACCCAGGAACCCAAAGCAATTGCCAGAGTGGGTAAAAGCTTCTTGTATCAAGAAGATTTAATAGATGTTGTCCCAAAAGGAACTTCCAAAAAAGACAGTGTTGCTATTGTGAGATCATTTATGAACCAATGGGCCACACAAAAATTACTTTTTGAAGCGGCCGAACGCAATTTGAGTACAGATAAAGTAGCCGAATATACTGCATTGATGGAACAATACAAAGTAGATTTGTATACTAAAGCTTACCTAGAAGAGTTGGTTATTCGACAAATAGACACTGTTGTAACAGAGGCACAAATCGTCGATTATTATAATAACAACAAGCAATATTTCAAAAATGCATCCGAATTGGTAAAATTGCGCTACATTAATTTAGTTAAAGAAAATCCAAAATTTGCAAAAATTAAAGCAAAGTTTACTTCCTTTACCAAAAAAGATCAAAGAGCGCTCGAACAGTTGTCGGTGCAATTTAAAAGTTATGCCTTTAATGATTCTATCTGGGTGGATATCAATCAAGTATATGAAAAACTACCATTTTTAACAGTAGAAAACAAAAATAAGTATATTTCAAATGGGAGTAATTTTCAATATTCCGACGCTACAACCCTTTGGTTGGTTAAAGTAAATAAAGTATTGCCAAAAGATAGTGCCACGCCATTAGAATTTTTAAGGCCAACGCTGAAACAAATTATCATCAATAATAGAAAATTAGAATTAGTTAATACCATAGAAAAAGAGATCACAAATGACGCAATTAATGATAAAAAATATGAAATTTATAAATAAGACATTCTTTTTACCCCTTTTATTAGCCGTATCTACAGTATCCTTTGCTCAAAAGAAAGAAAAAGAAGATGGTGTTATAGCTGTTGTGGGCGATTATATTGTTT
>JACCDK010665302.1_pt1 | contig 24803 bp, 21 predicted proteins | sample 7445871 | NCBI WGS metagenome assembly JACCDK01 (sample SAMN15323436, study PRJNA562643) | freshwater metagenome | isolation source: river surface water | place: USA:Blue River Watershed | collected 2017-08-15 | reverse complement strand
TATCGGCACTGGTATGCGATGTTTTGATGAGCTCAACCAAATGCATGTAGCGCGGTGGATTGAAAAAATGCACGCCGCAAAAGCGTGAGCGTAAATTTTCATCGAGCACCGACGACAGGGCATTAATAGATAAGCCCGAAGTGTTAGTCGCAAAAATCGCATGCGCCGGAATATGGGCAGCGATTTTTTGGTAAAGCGCGTGTTTCCAATCCATGCGCTCGGCGATCGCTTCGATCAGCAAATCCACCTCAGCCAGCCGCGACAAATCATCGTCAAAATTAGCGACTTCGATCAGTGCTACCTGATCATTGTCGGCCAATGGCGCAGGATTTATTTTTTTAAGGCTATCAAGGGCACGCTGCGCCAGTGCATTGCGCGGCTGATCCGCCTTGCCGGGCAAATCGAAAAGTATGACCGGTACGCGTGCATTGATGCAGTGTGCTGCAATCTGTGCGCCCATCACACCGGCACCCAGGATCGCCACTTTTCTGATGGGCATAGTTGACATGGCAATCAATCAAAACAGTTCGGCATCCATTGCCATCAGCGTACCGGCGCCGGAGCGCGCCTGTCGTATCAGCATCGCTGTTTCTGGCAGCAGTCGTGCGAAATAAAACCGAGCTACGCTGAGCTTGGCCCGATAAAAATCATCACCACCCGATGATTTTTCCAGCGCAATCTTTGCCATGCGGGCAAAGAAATACGCAAACACCAAATGCCCGAGCACACGCAGATAAGGCACAGCAGCAGCACCGACTTCATCGCGATTCTGAAATGCTTTCATGCCAATTTCCATCGTCAGCTTGGTGACCTTGTCGCCAATATCTGCCAGCGGCGTGATGAATTCAGGCATCGCTTCGTCCGTACCGTTCTCATCAATGAATGCTTTGATCTTGTCACCGAAGGCGCGCAGCTTCTCGCCGTTATCCATCAGCACTTTACGGCCCAGCAAATCGAGTGACTGTATGGTGTTGGTGCCTTCATAGATCATATTGATGCGCGCATCACGCACATATTGCTCCATACCCCATTCAGCGATATAGCCATGACCACCAAAGACCTGCAATGCTTCGGAAGTCGCGATCCATGCGTTATCAGTGAGGAAGGCTTTGATAATAGGCGTAAGCAGCGCTACCTCATCGGCGGCTTGCTTGCGCTCATTTTCATCGGGATGATTCAATTCGCGATCAATCATCAGAGCCACATACGAAGTGAATGCACGCCCCCCTTCAGCAAAAGCACGAGCCGTGAGCAGCATGCGGCGCACATCGGGGTGCACGATGATGGTATCGGCTGGCTGAGATTCAGATTTCGGACCTGTGAGGCTACGGCCCTGTATGCGTTCACGTGCGTAGGCACGCGCATTTTGATAGGCGACTTCAGTCAGACCGAGTGACTGCATGCCCACGCCAAGGCGAGCGGCATTCATCATCACAAACATCGCATTGAGTCCGCGATGCGGCTCGCCGATCAGCCAGCCGGTGGCGCCATCAAGATTGATCTGACAGGTGGCGTTACCGTGAATACCCATTTTGTGTTCGATCGCACCACACGTAATGGGATTACGCTCACCCGGCTGACCCTGCGCATCCGGCAGAAATTTAGGCACCACAAACAGTGAAATACCTTTGGTGCCGGGTGGCGCATCCGGCAAACGCGCCAGCACCAGATGCACGATATTGGCGGCGAGATCATGTTCGCCGGCCGAGATAAAAATCTTGTTGCCCGTGAGGCGATAGCTGCCGTCGGCCTCGGGCACCGCTTTGGTTCTCAGCAAACCCAAATCCGTGCCGCAATGCGCTTCGGTCAGGCACATGGTGCCAGTCCACTCCCCCGAGACCAGCTTTGGCAGGTAGAGCGCTTGCTGCTCTGGCGTGCCATGCGCATGCAGACATTCATACGCACCATGCGAGAGCCCAGGGTACATGGTCCAGGCCTGGTTGGCCGAGTTGAGCATTTCATAGAAGGCATTGTTGAGGACCATAGGCAGGCCCTGTCCGCCAAATTCAGGATCGCAGGACAGGGAAGGCCAACCCGCATCCACATAACGACGGTAAGCGTCAGCGAATCCCTGAGGGGTGGTTACGGTATGCGTTTCTGCATTGAAGTGACAGCCTTCGCGATCACCGCTGTGATTGAGCGGAAAAATCACCTCAGCGACAAATTTGCCACCTTCCTCCAGCACTTGATTGACCGTAGCGGCATCCAGACCTGCATGCGCGGGCAAGGCCGCAAGAGCGGTATCAACCTCGAGCAATTCATGCAACACAAACTGCATGTCACGCAAGGGCGCGCTGTAACTGGGCATGGATATCTCCTGAGATGAAATACGCGGTGGCGATGAGGCTAGCTTTTTTCAGTGACGATTAGGATGTTTTTTTACAAAAACATCGATTGTCGATGCATCAAAATCTTTATCGCAAGATCTTCTTATGGGACACGGGTCGATGCAATCAGGCGGGCAAAGCCCGCGTGTGCGCGATCAACGCAGCCCGGACTGCGAATGAAGCGGGCATCATGATGTAGGGCAAGCACGAGTCCATACATTTCAAAGACCAGCTGCTGAGTATCGGTGTCAGGGGCCAAGTGATGTTCATCGACCGCTTGCTGCGCTGCGCGTTGCAGCGCTTGCTGCCAGGTGCGCACCATCGTCACCAAATGCTCACGTATCGGTCCGGGACGGTCATCGTATTCGACGGCTCCGCTGATGTAGATACAACCGGAAGCGATTTCGAGACTGACGCGCGCTATCCAGCGGCTGAACAGACTTTGCAGGCGAGGCAGCCCGCGTGGTTCGCGCAGGCTGGGATAAAAAACTTCTTGTTCGAATTGCTGGTGATAGAGCTTCAGCACATCAATCTGCAAATCTTCGCGCGAACCAAAATGCGCAAAGACGCCGGATTTGCTCATGCTCATGCGCTCGGCCAGCACGCCGATGGTCAAACCTTCGAGACCCTCGCGACTCGCAAGATCGAGCGCCACGTCCAGGATACTCGCGCGGGTTTGCTCGCCTTTACGCAGGGGTTTCTGAAGAACTTCGGTCATGAGAGGACTCCGGACAGCACAATAGAACGACCGTCCTATTATGCACTGAAACGTCCTCTCTGAGCCTGTCGCTTCAGGCAGATTGGTTTAGAACCTATCTCGTTAGGTCGATGGCAAGGGTGAAGCGGAGAATTCGTGCGGCGTGCTGCACGCCCGCGTAACGGTACTGGCATGGAAGCCAGTGCGCGCCCTGCAAGGGATGCCAACGCTGCAAGCGGCCTAACGAGATAGGTTCTTAGCCGCGAGACCGGTCAATCATGCGTCTATCGCGCTTGGTCGGACGACCGCGTATCGCCTCGCCGGGCTCACTGAAGACTTTACGCTGCTCAGCGCGCTGCTCGCGCTGACGCACGCTGTCTTCGGTTTCCGCGTAGAGTGCCTGGGCCACCGGGGCAGGACCGCGTTGGTCGGACAATGCAATCACTCGTACCTGCCATTCGGTACTGCCGTTGTCGATATCGAGCAAGTCGTCAGGACGAATACTACGCGCCGGTTTGCATCTATCCCCATTCAAACGGACCCGTCCGCGCTCAACCGCGTCTGTCGCCAGCGAACGCGTCTTGAAGAAGCGCGCCGCCCACAACCATTTATCGATTCGGATAGATTCGTCCATGGCGTCATTGTAAAGATTTTCGGGACGAAGAGACGAGTGCCTATTTGGTGTATCGGCCTGCGGTAATAATTTTCAGTACCGCGCGATAAAGCAGATAAGCCAGACGATTTCCGACGCGCTGCAGCCAGGAGAACCGCGCAACATCCTCAGCCGTGATGATCGTTCCCTCGGCCACACCACGAGCGATGGTATCGCGCAGCACCATCGAAAAATTGGCATCACGAACAATGATGTTGGCTTCATGATTGACGAACAGTGACAAACCATCAAAATTACTGGAGCCTAGAGTCGCCCATGCATCATCGACGACCGCCGCCTTGGCATGCAGCTGAGTCGCACGATATTCCACAAGGCGAATACCAGCTTGAATAAAGCGCGGATAAAACGATTGTGCCACTGCATCCTGCATCACAAACTGTCTCACACCGATCAATAGGGTGATATCTACACCACGCGTTGCTGCATGCAGCATCGCACGACGCAATTTTCGGCCCGGCGCAAAATAGGGCGTCACCAGTACGGCGCTATGGTGCGCGCGCCCAAGTGCTTGCAACAATTGCCGCTCAATCGCCACACGATTACGAAGATTATCCCGCACGACTATCGCCGCCTCGGCTACCTGCCACTGCACACTGTGACGTGATGCATACCACTGGCGTATATGTCCCAGTCGGCGGCGCAACGTTTGCGAGGATTGCCGCTTCCATTGCGTGGCGACTTCCGCGAGGACATCATCCACCAGCGGCCCGATGATACTGACTGCAAAATCCCAGCGCGGTGCTGGCAAGCGCATACCACTACCATCGTCGGAAATCAGATCGTCGTTGATGTTCAGACCACCGAGAAAAGCGAGACGCTGATCAATCACGATTATTTTTCGATGAGTTCGCGCAATACCTCGCTGAAACCAGGGATTGAATGCGACGAAATGAACACCCGACGGCTCAAGTGCGGCCTGCAAAAGGGCCACGCTTGATTTACCCGTGCCCAGCCAGTCCACCAGCACATACACCATCACACCGCGCGATGCCGCGCGTATGAGCGCGTCCCTGACCTGATTGGCGGTGTCGTCAACCGCAAATATATACGTCTCGAGATAAATCTCGACACTTGCCGAATCAATCGCGTGAATCAGCGCCGGGAAAAACTCTGCGCCACGGTGCAGCAGGGACAGGTGATTGCTGCGGCTATAGCTTGTGGCCGACATGCCGCTCTTCCCGGAATTCATGCAATGCTTTGCTGGGCGTCGTGGAAGCTTGCAGGCTCAACTCAGCTACGATGGGCGCGTGATCGGAAAGTCGTGCCCAGCTCGCACCATGCAGTACTTGCGCACTGTGGACATCAAATCCACGTACATAAACGCGGTCGAGTTGAAGGAAAGGCATCGCCGCTGGAAAAGTACGCGCCGGTGTTTTTTTCGGTCCACGGCCTGACAATCTGCGCAAATATGTTCCAAAGCTACGTGAAGATAGTTTCTGATCGAAGACCTCTACCACATGAAGCCGATCACGGAGTGTCTTGCTGAGCGCATTGGTCCAGTCATTGAAATCACCTGCAATCAGCAGCGGCGCCTCGGCAGGCGCAGTCGAGGTCACGGCTTCGATCAATGCCTCTGTCTGACGCAAGCGGCTGCCAGCAAACAAACCCAGATGCACCACATAGCAATGCACGGGGATATCGCTGAGATGTAGTACGCAATGCAAAATGCCGCGCGACTCGAACGCATGATCGGATACATCATGATTGAAAGATGATTCGATTGGAAAACACGACAGCAGCGCATTACCGTGATGGCCATGATCGTAAACTGCATTCATGCCGTAAGCCGCATGATGCGTATCACCTGCCAGAAATTCATGCTGGGCCTGTGCCGGCCATTTGCCTGCATGTCGAAGTGCAAGCAAGTCATGCCGGCCCTGCACTTCCTGAAGAAACAAGATGTCAGACGCCATGGTCGTGATGGCTTGCTTGATGCCGTGGACGCGCGGCCGGGTACCTACGGTACTGACGCCTTTGTGAATATTCCAGGTCGCGATGCGAAGTTTCATGCGGGGGCGTCAGATATTGAGAAGCTCAGCCGTGCTGAGGCAATTGCAGGATAGCCTCTGCATTGGATGGTGAAAAACACTGATCAGCCGCCTCGCGCCATGACAGCCAACGATATTGGAGATGCTCACGTTGAGCTAACTGTACGGGGATGTCAGGCGGCACCAACAAACCGAAGACATGCTCGGTATTATGCGTGACACCCTCGGCATAGCGATGGCGCCAGACCGGATAGATCTCATACACATTGGAAAGTTGCCAGTCCCGCAGATTTTTTACAGGCACACGCTCGCTGCCAATCAGGATGCCGGTTTCTTCATGTACTTCCCGTATTGCGGTAGTTAGAAGCGGCTCATCGAGCGCATCTTTGGAGCCCGTGACAGACTGCCAGAAGCCGGGCTTATCGGCGCGCTCAAGCAGTAGCACCTGCCAGCCAGCCGTGTGAATGACAACGAGGACGGATTCGGGAATTTTGGGGGCAGGCATAAGACCACAAGGTGTTGAATGCTGAAATCATTATGCACTGTTTACCCCGCTATTGCTGAAGCGAGAGACACATCGCAAAACTGCAGCGCGGCGGCTTCAGAGGGGTCGATGCCGTTGCGGCGACATGCCATGGGAAGGGTAGCGAGAATGCAGAAAACTACTGCAAGATAATGGCGTCGCAGCCGGTGCCGCGACGCCGTGTAAAACATCAGCCCTTGACTGCAGGCTCCACAGCACGCAGACGAATATGCAGTTCTTTTAACTGCTTCTCATCCACCTCAGATGGCGCCTGTGTCAGCAAGCATTGCGCACGCTGAGTTTTGGGGAAGGCGATCACATCGCGAATCGATTCGGCACCGGTCATCATGGTGACGATACGGTCAAGCCCGAACGCCAGACCACCATGTGGAGGTGCGCCGTACTGAAGCGCATCAAGCAGGAAGCCGAATTTGAGCCGCGCTTCTTCTTCGCCGATATTGAGCGCGGTGAACACCTTGCTCTGCACATCCGCACGGTGAATACGGACTGATCCACCGCCGAGTTCCCAACCATTCAGGACCATGTCATAGGCTTGCGCAATGGCTTTGCCGGGATCGGTGCTGATGAAATCTTCATGGCCTGCTTTGGGTGCGGTGAATGGATGATGCAGCGCATTCCAGCGGTTCGCGTCTTCATCGAATTCGAACATCGGGAAATCAACTACCCACAACGGACGCCAGGCGTCTTCGAACAAGCCGTTTTTACGACCAAAATCGCTGTGACCAATTTTGACGCGCAGCGCGCCGATCGCATCATTCACGACTTTGGCTTTGTCAGCACCAAAGAAAATCAGGTCGCCATCCTGCGCACCGGTACGCTCGAGGATCTGAGCTAGCGCAGCGTCATGAATGTTTTTGACGATCGGTGATTGCAGACCATCGCGGCCTTTGGCTTTTTCATTGACCTTGATATAGGCAAGACCTTTGGCACCATAGATAGCAACGAATTGCGTGTAAGCATCGATTTCGGAACGCGGCATACCGCCGTTTTCATTCGCACCACCGGGCACGCGCAGACCGACCACGCGACCGCCTTCCATGTTCGCAGCACCGGAAAAGACTTTGAAATCGACGTCTTTCATCACGTCAGTCAACTCGGTGAATTCGAGCTTGACGCGCATGTCGGGTTTATCGGAGCCGTATTTCGCCATCGCGGTGGCGAAATCCATCACGGGGAACGGATCGGGCAAATCGACGTTCAGCGTATTTTTGAAAGTCTTGCGAATCATGCCTTCGAACAGATCACGAATCTCTTGTTCAGACATGAACGAGGTTTCGCAATCGATCTGGGTAAATTCAGGCTGACGATCAGCTCGCAGATCTTCGTCGCGGAAGCATTTGGTGATCTGGTAATAGCGGTCGAAATTCGACACCATCAGCAATTGTTTGAACAGCTGCGGCGACTGGGGCAGCGCGAAGAAGTGGCCGGCATTGACGCGTGAGGGCACGAGGTAATCGCGCGCGCCTTCAGGTGTGGATTTGGTGAGCATCGGTGTTTCGATATCGATGAAGCCATGCTCATCCAAAAACTTGCGTACTTCCATCGCGACTTTGTAGCGCAAACGCAGGTTGTACTGCATCTGCGGACGACGCAAGTCCAGCACCCGGTGCGTCAGACGCGTGGTCTCGGAGAGGTTTTCGTCATCGAGCTGGAAGGGAGGCGTGACCGAAGGATTCAGGACTTCGAGCTCATGGCACAGCACTTCGATTTTGCCGGAGGTGAGATTGGCGTTGTCGGTGCCTTCAGGACGGGCGCGTACCAGACCCGTGATGCGCAAGCAAAATTCGTTACGCACGGACTCGGCGGCTTTGAACATGTCGGCACGATCCGGATCGCAGACGATCTGTACCAGACCCTCGCGGTCGCGCAAATCAATAAAAATGACGCCGCCATGGTCGCGGCGGCGATGTACCCAGCCGCACAGGCTGACTGTCTGGCCCATCAGTGTCTCGTTGGTCAGGCCGCAGTAATGTGTTCGCATTGACATCTTGTTCGGTCTCGCTTCTATCGTGTTTCGGTGATTGATTAGTGATTGGCTACTTCGGGCGCCGTGCTGTTGCTTGTCTGCCCAGCAGCTTTGCTGCTAGGCGATGGTGGGGCCACCACGCCCATGGAAACGATGTACTTGAGCGCTTCATCAACGCTCATGTTGAGTTCGATGGTGTCTTCGCGCTTGAGCATGAGAAAAAACCCGGAGGTGGGATTGGGCGTGGTCGGCACATACACGCTGACGTAATCGCCATTGAGATGATTTTTAACATCACCACCGGGGACGCCAGTCTGAAAGGCAATGGTCCAGACGCCTTCGCGCGGATATTGCACTAGTAGCGCCTTGCGAAAAGCATTGCCCGATGAGGAAAACAAGGTATCGGAGACCTGCTTGACGCTGGAGTAAATCGAATTGACGACCGGAATACGCTTGAGAAGCAACTCCCACAACATCAGCAGCCGGTTACCTATGAAATTACGCGTAATCAAGCCAGTGATGAAAATGATGACTAGCGTGAGTATCGTACCGACACCAGGGAGATTGAAGCCCAGCAGCAGCTCGGGGCGCCACTGCGGTGGCAGCAGCAGCAAAGACTGATCAAGGGTACCAATGATGAGATTGAGCACCCACAGGGTGATCACGAGCGGTACGAGAACCAGCAGACCAGTGATGAAATATTTACGCATGAATGATTGGATTAGCTAGCCGCAGGCGTGGCGCTTGTGATAGCAGCGGCCGGCGCGGGTGCTGCAGCAGGCGCCGAAGGTGTTGCTGAGGAAGCGGTTGTCGCCGGTGCGCTTACCCCAGTGCTCGCGGTGCCGGCGTCAGCATCAGCTTTCGCCGCAGGTGCCGCACCATTGCGGAAATCGGTGACGTACCAGCCACTGCCCTTGAGCTGAAAGCCCGCTGCTGTGACTTGTTTGCGGAATTCAGGCTTGCCGCAGGATTCGCAGTCCGTCAGCGGTGCGGCGGAAATGCTTTGCAGTACATCCTTGGCGAAGCCGCATGCTTCGCAGCGATAGGCATAAATCGGCATTATTGCTTCCTCCCTGCAAAATTTCGAAAACCTTGAATTATAAGGGTTTTCCGGGGAGTCTCGCCGCAATCGCGCTGAGCCTTTAGGCCCAGTGCGCGAGCTTTTTGGGCTGCGGCAGAAGGGAGCCGGCAATCATTGCCAGAAAGGCCACCAGCAGGCCAACTAGCTGGGGCGGCCAGATAGATTCGCTACCGAAGACTTCCATCAGCAGCCAGCTACCCAGCCCGCCAATGACAGAACATAAAGCGCCCTGTGTATTAGCGCGTTTCCAAAAGAGGCCCATCACCAGTGGAATAAAAGCGCCGACCAATGGCACTTTGTAGGAATTACCGACCATTTCGTAGATCGGCATACCTTGAGACACGAGCGCGAAGGTGGTGACGATGATGGTGAAACAAACAACGACGATACGTGTGGTCAGTAGGAGTTGACGATCCGACATCGGCCGGATTTCGCGAATGATGTTTTCGGTGAGCGTGATACTGGGTGCAAGCAAGGTGCCGCTGGCCGTTGACATGATGGCCGACAAAAGCGCACCAAAGAACAATATTTGCGCGACCACGGGCGTGTGGGTCAGGATGAGGGTGGGCAGTATTTTCTGGGGATCCTCTTCCATCAGCGAAGCAAACATCGCTGGATCAATGATCTGCGCCGCATAGACCAGGAACATGGGAATGAAGGCAATCACAAAATACAACGAGCCGCCAATGACGGCACCGGTGGCAGCGACGTTTTCAGAGCGTGCCGACATGACTCGCTGAAAAACATCCTGCTGTGGGATGGAGCCAAACATGATCGTGACGGCGGCGCCGACAAAGGCGAGCACGGTGGGCAAAGAGGGTTCAGGCAGAAAATCAAGTTTGCCGGCTTTCGTGGCGTGGGTAATGACGACTTGCGCACCGCCGGCATCGCCGGCAATCACCCAGGCTATGTACAACATGCCCGCAATAATCAGGGTCATCTGGAATGAATCCGTCAGTGCCACCGCCCACATGCCACCGAACAGCGTATAGGTCAGCACGATGGCTGCCCCCAGAATCATGCCGGCTGAGAGGGATATGGCGCCATTAGTCAGCACATTGAATACAAGACCCATGGCCGTAATCTGCGCAGAAACCCATCCCAGATACGAGATGACGATACACAGAGATACCATAATCTCAACCGGACGGTTGTAACGCTGCTTGTAATAGTCGCCTATCGTCAGCAGATTCATGCGGTACAGTCGCCGCGCAAAAAACAGACCCACAAAAATCAGGCAGAGCGATGCACCGAAGGGGTCTTCCACCACGCCGCCCAGACCATGCTCTGCAAAGCGCGCAGGAATACCCAGTACCGTTTCCGAACCAAACCAAGTGGCAAAAACCGTAGCAATCACCACCGGCATCGGCAGCGATCGCCCGGCATTGGCGTAATCGCCTGCGGTCTTGACGCGCCGTGCTGCATACAGACCCAGTGCCACCGAGATCAGCAGGTAGAGCACAACAAAGGTCACCAAGGTGTTCATGCCATCTCCGTTCGGCGCGGACATCTCCGCAGAAAAAAACAGGCGGGATTATAGCGGCGAAGTACTGTTTTCAAGGCGATATCGGAATGACATCTATGACTTGATTCGCGGCGAGTGATGGGGTGGATAGCCGAGTCTCCACAGAGTGACCATGGGCCCCAGCTTTGGCTGGGGTGACGTTTTCCAAGGTAGTCACTTGGAATTCCGCCACGCCAGCTTTCACTTAGGCGACAATTTTTAGAGCAATCACTTTAAATTCCGTCACCCCAGCGAAAGCTGGGGTCCATCGTCGTTAACGGAGCAACGGTGAAGAGACAGAGGTCGTTTCCATGCCGATGTCTCGCACAGCAGTGACCAGGCGCTGAAAATCTTTTCGTGTAGCTAACTCTGGTAAAAAAATACCAATCCACTTAAAGCGCCGCATGCCAGCGCAGCAAGAGCTGAACCACGATAATGCCCAAGATCAGTCCACCACCAAAATACACGGCGATACCCAGTAACAGGTTAGTGCGCCGCTGCTCGGCCAGCAGGCGCTGCAGCAGAGCGCTGTTATCTGTTGGCGGCACCTCTGCCCGCGCGGCAAGCGCTTGCTGCAACAAGCGCGGCAGTTGCGGCACGATGTGCGCATAGTGCGGCGCCTCGATCTTCAGACGTTCGATGAACCCACGCCAGCCCACCTGCTCTTTCATCCAGCGCTCCAATGAGGGCTTGGCAGTTGCCCACAGATCAAGGTCGGGATCCAATTCGCGGCCGAGCCCTTCGATATTGAGCAGCGTCTTTTGCAAGAGCACGAGTTGCGGCTGAACTTCAATATTGAAGCGACGTGAGGTCTGAAATAGTCGCAGCAGCACCTGACCAAACGAGATCTGCGACAAGGGACGATCAAAAATCGGTTCGCAGCAAGCCCGCACTGCAGCTTCGAGTTCATCGACGCGCGTGTCTTTGGGTGCCCAACCGGATTCGATATGGGCTTGTGCGACGCGTTTGTAATCGCGCTGAAAAAATGCCAGAAAATTTTGCGATAAATAGTCTTTATCAAAATCGGTCAGCGTGCCGACAATGCCGAAATCGAGCGCAATATAGCGTCCGAAGGTTTCGGGTGCGGTGGACACCATGATGTTCCCGGGATGCATATCCGCGTGAAAGAAACCATCACGGAATACCTGAGTAAAAAATATCTCGACACCATCGCGCGAGAGTTTTTTGAGATCGACGCCCGCATCGATCAAGCGCTGCGTCTGCGAAATGGGTATGCCCGTCATGCGCTCCATGACGATGACGGATTGAGCACAATAATCCCAAAACATTTCCGGCACCATCAACAATGGCGAGCCCGCAAAATTACGGCGCAGCTGACTTGCATTCGCTGCCTCACGCATGAGGTCGAGCTCGTCGTGCAGGTACTTGTCAAACTCGGCCACAACTTCACGCGGCTTCAAGCGAGGTCCATCCGACCACCAGCGCTCGACCCAGCCGGCGACGACACGCATGAGCGCGATGTCTTTATCGATGGCCTGATGCACACCCGGGCGCAAGACCTTGACGGCGACTTCAGTGCCATTTTTCAGGACGGCGAAATGTACCTGTGCCACCGATGCGGAAGCGACTGGCTCACGCGAGAAGCTGGCGAACAATTGATCTGGATGCTGACCTAGTGAGCGAGTGATTTCTGCAATGGCTAGATCCGACGGAAAAGGCGGTACTCGATCCTGCAACAAGGCCAACTGGTCTGCGACATCGGCCGGTAACAAATCACGCCGCGTGGAGAGTACCTGACCGAATTTCACGAAAATCGGCCCCAGTTCTTCGAGTGCGCGACGCAAACGTTCGCCGCGCGGCGCGCTGATATCACGCCAGAACAAGAGTGCAGACAACAGACGCAGATGCGGTGGCACGCGGCCGCTAGAAAGGATGATTTCATCCAGCCCGTAGCGAAGCGCCACGCGGGTGATTTTCAATACACGTAGCAAGCGCGAAATCATTGGGCGCTCCCTGCGCTTGGGCTGGCGACTGAACTCGTGTTTGTGTTTGTGTTTGTGTTTGAACTAGTGCTTTTGCTCGGCCTTAGGCCTGCGCCTGTCCCCGAGCGTGTCTCGAGCATACCAATACGCTTGCCGAGTCGCTCGACATCGTCACGCAATGCGGCGACTTGCGCCGCAAAATCTTCGCCGGCTTTTCGGTAGAGCAGCGTAGGATTTTCCTCCAGCAGATACTCGGCAATTTGCTCAACGAGCTTGCGACCGCCGGAACGCACACCCTGCACCGTCGCGCGCGCGGCTTGCGCGATACGCACTGCCGCGATGTCGCCAACGAAAGGGGCGAGATCTTCTTCCGCTTCCCAGTGCAGGCCTTGCGCTACTTCGGAGATCGCTTTGGCAAGCTCCGCATCGCCACTCAGACTGACATAAGAAAACGCTCTATCCATGTTCGCCAGAATCTGCGGCAGGTCAGCAGGCTTGATACGAATGGTTACATGGGGTTCGGCTTGGGTTGTGGCTTGCACCAGACCGTCATTAGCCACCGCCAGATCAAGCTGCAAGGTGCCGACTGCAATGCGGGCCGACTTACCTGCGTGCGGCAGCAGAACTCTGCACAGTTGCGGCTGACGCGACAGCAAGTGATTGATTGCGGCGGCAAGGGGACGTTCGAGTGTCATCATGGTCTTGTAAGTTAGCAGGCATGTCGGCCTACAACTTCACGCCCACATGCAAAGCCGCGACGCCAGCGGTGAGATTGAAATACTCAACCCGATCCAGTCCAGCGTCCTGCATCATTCCCTTCAGCGTTTCCTGATCCGGATGCATGCGGATAGACTCAGCGAGATAGCGGTAGCTGTCTGCATCACTGGCAATCTTCTGACCCAGCCAAGGCAGCACTTTGAACGAGTACATGTCGTAAGGCTTTTGTAGCAGCGCCGCCACCTTGGAAAATTCCAGCACCAGCAATTTACCGCCGGGCTTGAGCACGCGACGCATCTCCGCCAGCGCAGCCTCTTTGTGCGTCATGTTGCGTAGGCCAAAAGCCACGGAGACACGATCAAAGTAGTTGGCAGGAAAAGGCAGCTTCTCGGCGTCACAAATCAGGGTGGGTAGCAGCAGACCGTCGTTGATCATGCGGTCCCGGCCCACGCGCAGCATGGACTCATTGATATCGGTATGCCAGACCTCGCCGGTCGGGCCGGCTTTTTTTGCGAAGGCGCGCGCCAGATCACCCGTGCCGCCCGCCAAATCCAGCACCCGGAAACCGGGGCGTATACCCGCCTGCGCGACCGTGAAAGCTTTCCAGACCCGGTGCAGACCGGCTGACATCAGGTCGTTCATGACATCGTATTTGGCGGCAACCGAATGAAAAACCTCGGCGACCTTGTGCGCCTTTTGTTCTTCAGGGACTTGCTGATAGCCGAAATGGGTTTGGGTCATGGCGGGGCTCGGTGTGTTGGAAATGCATTATACAAGTGCGGCTGCGAGGGTCAGGACACTCCGGCCCTTGCCTAGATACGTCCAAGTTGATGCGGTTTAGCCGCAATTTGTAGTGGCACTGCACCAATCGTTCTTGCGGCGTGAACAAAGTTTGAAATGGGTCTACTAATGCTGCGCCTCTCTTCATTTAAACACTGAAAAATCAGGAAATTTTATGGCTGAAATAAAACTAAAAATTACCGACACAACATCCATTTCAGACATTGCCAATTTTTTTAAAGGGCTGGACGATACTCAAACAGTCCGGGCAAGGCAAACAAGGGACGGCGCAATAGAACTTTATGTTCGTGGAAGCTCGAAATGGCACCTTTTGACTGACAACCTGAAACTTGGTTTTTTGGTCACGCGCGACTATCAAGCCGCTCAAGAGAAAATTGATAACATTTTCAAAAAAAATGGCGTCATCAAGTCAATCAAGGCTCCGCAAGAAAAATTAAATACCAGTTTCTCAAATCATCAACATGATTTTTATGTGCGAGAAATAAAAACTGATTTTCAAATTGCGCAAAAAGTACTTACGCAGCAAGAAATTTCCAAGAAAAATGTCGAAAAATATCAACAAGAGTCATTTATCTTTTTCTTACCAGAAAATTTAACTAGTATTGTTGAATACCTTGCGAATGAATTCGAAACAACGCCTTATGCGACACTGGAATTTATAAAATTCATTCAACTCGCGACACCCACAATAAATCAGCCTAATAAGCAGCCATCACGATCGATCGAACTTGATTTTGAACAAATTGAAAATTTTGCCATCGAGTGGCAGAAATTAATGGCGCAAAAAAAATCAAATTCCACCGATGGCATCCCAGATAAAAAAAATCAAAGCGATGGACTTGCAAAAAATTTAACGACTGAAAATTTTATAAATAAAATAACAGCTGGAATTTGCGCAAATATCCCTTTTGCACGCGTGGATCTCTCGTCGAAAACTGTCAACGAATCTAGCGCAGATTTGCTTATTTTTGATCCCTCGTCGGGCTATATAAATTACTCGCTCATTGAAAATGATGTCATCAATTCAAGCCAGAACCTTGCCGACAACGATAATGACAACATTCCCTCCTTTGCTGTCACATCTCATCGCAATGTAAAAACGCTCAGCGACAAATCAGACATTGAGGGATTCAAAATTGTATACACTGGATTGGATGATTCTGTACCTTATGAGAAAATTTCTAGCGGCCTATACAAAAAATTAGGCACGATGATCGAAAATAAAATCAAACTTCAGCAACCCAACAAGAGCTTCACTATTCATCTTTCAATCCCGAATCCTTTTGAAAAAGAAAAATTAACGCCGGAAGAAAAAGCCATGAATTTAAATACTTTTGTCGAGCACACAAACACGTGGCTCTCAACGTACCCCGATCTCAGAATTCAAGTTCAGATGCCGCAGGACGCAAACATGAAGGAATTCGAAGAGGCGTATCAACTCGCCAGACATAAAAATCAACCTACCAATTAAACCAAGTTCAATTGCAATGAATAAAGCAACAGTTCATTAGGGCGAGGCCTCTCAAACCGCACAACCACTGCCCCCCGACCTCACCATCGCCACATCCCGTCCGCTTTCACCAGGATGGCCGGCTGCCAGTAATTTGCTCAAATACTCATCCCACAGCCGCGGCTGGTTCTGGCAAAACGACTGCAACAAGTCCCACGAATAAATGCCGCTGTCATGTCCGTCCGAAAACACGATACGTATCGCATAGTGACCCACGGGCTCGATGGCTGTAATGCCAACGTTGCGCTTGCCGGTCTGCAGCACTTCCTGTCCCTGCCCATGGCCGCGCACCTCTGCTGAAGGCGAGTAGACGCGCAGGAATTCAAAAGGCAGTTGATAGTTGGTATCGCCATAGCTCAGCTCGAGAACGCGTGAGGTGGTGCGGAGCGCAATGGCGGTCGGTACGGGCGTGTCTGACATAAGGAATCCATTCATAGTGCGATGCGAACACTGATCTGTCGGGATGCATCGATCGCGGTTGTACTTGAGCTTAAAAACCATCTCATTCAAGGAAGTACGTGATTATGCCGCGCGACCCGGAACACTGCAGATAGTGACCTCACAGTCTGCAAAGAGCGACTTTGCAGACTACAGATAGGTGGACAATCTTTCCTGCATCTTCGCGCGCAGTGCCGGCAGACGTTCGTGACGCCTCTCAAGTGAGGCGGCTGAAGGCTCGCGCTTGGATTCAGCCCAGACGGGCGCAGGAAAATGTGCATCATCGGTGTAGCGTGGTATGACATGCCAGTGCAGATGCGGCACCATGTTGCCAAAGCTGGCGAGATTGATTTTCTCGGGCTGCATGACCTCGCGCACCACATGCTCGACCTGCCAGAGTACGTCCATCAAGAGCATGCGGTCGAGTTCGCTGAGGTCGGTGACTTCCTTTACATGGTCGCGCCAGATGACGCGACAAAACCCCGGATAATGTTGGTCAGCCACCAGCACGACACGAAACTGTGTGCCCTGATGCAGCACCTCGCCACCCGGAGATTCACACAGTTCGCAACCTGGTACCCGTACGCTCATGGCTACACCAGCACGCGCTCAATGCCACCGTTGTTGGCACGGGCAACATAGTCAGGCATCCAGTTGGGTCCCAACAGGTGCCGTGCCATTTCGACGACGATGTAATCGGCATCCGTGGCTGAATCATCATTGAAGCGGGACAGGCCCTGCAAGCAGGACGGGCAGGAGGTCAGGATTTTTACATCACCCGTGAAACCATCGGCGCGCAGCTTGTCCGCGCCTTTGGTCATTTCGGCTTCTTTGCGGAAGCGAATCTGCGTGGAGACATCGGGGCGCGAAACGGCAAGCGTACCCGATTCACCGCAGCAGCGATCGTTCTTTTCAATCTTCTGCGCATCAATCGTCGTAATCAGGCTGTTGACGGTTTTTAGCGGATCCTGCTGCTTCATCGGGCTGTGGCAGGGGTCGTGATACATGTAGCGAGTACCGGTAACGCCTTCGAGCTTGACACCTTTTTCGAGCAAATATTCGTGGATGTCGACGATGCGACAGCCGGGGAAAATTTTGTCGAATTCATAGCCTTGCAGCTGGTCGTAGCAGGTGCCGCAAGAGACAACCACAGTTTTGATATCGAGATAGTTCAGCGTATTGGCCACACGATGGAAAAGCACGCGATTGTCGGTGATGATTTTTTCGGCTTTGTCAAAATCACCGGAGCCGCGTTGCGGATAGCCGCAGCACAGATAGCCGGGTGGCAGTACGGTTTGCACTCCCACATGCCAGAGCATGGCCTGCGTGGCGAGGCCCACTTGCGAAAACAGCCGCTCGGAACCGCAACCGGGAAAATAAAACACGGCTTCAGTATCGGCATGGGTCGCTTGCGGATCACGAATGATGGGAACGAATTTATCATCCTCGATATCCAGCAAAGCGCGCGCGGCTTTCTTGGGCAGATTGCCGGGCATTTTCTTGTTTATGAAATGAATAACCTGCTCGCGCACGGGTGGCTTGCCATGCGTGGACGGTGGTGCCTTGGTTTGTTTTTTCGCGAATTTTTTCAGCAGATCGTTAGCAAAACGCTGGGTCTTGTATCCCCAGCCGATCATCATCTGACGGGTGGCGTTGATGGTCGCAGGATCAGTCGCATTGAGGAAAAACATCGACGCTGACGTGCCGGGATTGAAGGACTTTTTGTCCATCTTGCGCAGCAGATTGCGCATGTTCATGGAGACATCTCCAAAATCAATATCAACCGGGCACGGCGTCAGGCATTTGTGGCATACAGTGCAATGGTCGGCAACGTCCTCGAATTCTTCCCAGTGACGTATCGATACGCCGCGTCGGGTTTGCTCTTCGTAGAGAAAGGCTTCAACCAGCAAAGACGTGGCAAGAATCTTGTTGCGCGGCGAGTAAAGCAAATTCGCGCGCGGCACATGCGTTGCACAGACGGGCTTGCATTTGCCGCAACGCAGACAGTCTTTGACGCTGTTGGCGATCGCGCCGATATCGCTTTGCTGCATGATGAGCGATTCATGACCCATCAGGCCAAAGGACGGCGTGTAGGCGTTGCGCAGATCGGCATGCAGCTCAGGCGAGTTCAGCAACTTGCCTTTGTTGAAGCGCCCTTCCGGATCAATACGCTGCTTGTAATCGCGGAATTCGCCTATCTCGGCTTCGGTCAAAAATTCGAGCTTGGTAATGCCGATACCGTGTTCGCCGGAGATCACGCCATTCAATGATCGAGCCAGCGCCATGATCTCGACGACGGCGGCATGCGCGGTTTGCAGCATGTCGTAATCATCGGAGTTCACCGGGATATTGGTATGCACATTGCCGTCGCCTGCATGCATGTGCAGTGCAACGAATACCCGACCGCGCAAGACACGCTGATGTATCGCGCTGCATTCTTCCAGCACGGGCTTGAAAGCCGCGCCACTGAAAATCTGCCGCAGCTGCGCACGCACTTCGGCTTTCCATGAAATGCGAATGCTACGATCCTGGAGTATATCGAATACGCGCAAATCAGACCGTACGTCGGACTGCAGACCCGCCGCATCTATCTCGGCGATTCGCTGGGCGAGTCCGAGTTCGACGAGCTCTTTGCGTGCGCTGTCTATGGTGGTATCGAGATGTGACAGTAGCCAGGACCAGCGCGCATGCACCGATTCCAAGAGGCTCAGAGCTTGCGCAACACGATCTTCAAGTAATTCGGCGGGCGGTATCTCGAGACCTTCATCATCATCGCTCTTGCCCAGCTTTAGCTGGCCCCGCGCGAAATAGGATGACAATTCGGCGACCAACTTGAGCTTGTTTGCCATAGACAGACGAATATTGATGCGCTCGATACCGTCGGTGTACTCGCCCATGCGATCGAGCGGAATGACGACGTCTTCATTAATCTTGAACGCATTGGTATGGCGCGCAATGGCAGCTGTACGCGCACGATCGAGCCAGAATTTTTTACGCGCCTCGGGGCTGACAGCAACAAAACCTTCACCCACGCGCGTATTGGCAATGCGAACGACTTCGGAGGTGGCGCGGGCTACGGCTTCTTCATCATCGCCGACGATGTCGCCAAATAGCGCCATTTTGGGCAATACGCCGCGCTTGGATTTAGTGGCATAACCCACGGCGCGCAAATAGCGCTCATCGAGATGCTCAAGGCCCGCGAGTATCGCGCCGCCTTTTTTGGTTTCCGCATCGAGATAGGCTTTGATCTCGACTATCGAGGGAATCGCATCGCGCGCCTGTCCGAAAAATTCTAGGCAGACGGTGCGCGTGGCTTTTGGCATCTTGTGCAAGATCCAGCGAGCGGAGGTTATGAGGCCATCGCAACCTTCTTTTTGCACACCGGGCAAGCCGGCGAGAAATTTGTCGGTGACATCCTTACCCAGACCTTCTTTGCGAAACTTGCGACCATCAATTTCCAGTATCTCGGTCTTGAAGGGAGCTTTGCTCTTCTGTGCGCGTCCGCGTTCGACCGGATGTGTCCACTCAAGTCGGAATCGCGCCAGCGCAACGTCGTGAATCTTGCCGAGGTTGTGATCGAGGCGCGTGACTTCCAGCCAGTCACCATTCGGATCCACCATGCGCCAGCTGGCAAGATTATCGAGCGCGGTACCCCACAGCACCGCTTTTTTGCCACCGGCATTCATTGCGACATTGCCACCGATGCAAGAGGCGTCGGCCGAAGTGGGATCGACCGCGAAGACATAGCCAGCTTTTTCGGCGGCGTCAGCAACGCGACGAGTGACTACACCCGCGCCGGAAAAAATGGTGGCACATTCGCGCGCAGCACCCGGCAGCTGCTCGATGATGACGTCACCCAGCGCTTCAAGTTTTTCGGTATTGATGACGGCTGACATGGGCGTCAACGGTATGGCGCCGCCGGTGTATCCGGTACCACCGCCGCGCGGAATGATGGTCAGACCGAGTTCAATGCAAGCTTTGACCAGGCCGGCGATTTCTTCTTCGCTATCGGGCGTCAGAACAACGAAGGGATACTCGATGCGCCAGTCGGTGGCATCCGTCACATGCGAGACGCGCGAGAGCCCATCAAAACGAATATTGTCTTTTTCAGTGTACCGACCCAGCACCCGCAACGCACGGCGGCGCAATTCCTGAATCTGGCGGAACTCGGCCGCAAAATCGCGAATGGCTTCTTTGGCCAGTTGCAGCAGTGTGACGACATGCGCACTGCGCGCCTGGGCGGCGACGCTGTCCGACTCTTCAGTATCGGCCACGCGTCGACGATCGATTTCGGCCAGGCGATGGTAAAGCGCCTCGACCAGTGAATCGCGACGCTTGGGATTGTCGAGCAGATCATCCTGCAAATAGGGGTTGCGGCGAACGACCCAGATGTCACCCAGTATTTCGTAGAGCATTCGTGCTGAACGACCGGTCTGACGCGCACCGCGCAATTCGGAGAGCAATTCCCATGCGTTATCGCCCAGGAGCCGAATGACGATTTCGCGGTCAGAGAAAGAAGTGTAGTTGTAGGGTATTTCACGCAGACGTGCCGGCGCGGTGTTTTCCGGGGCGTCAGAGAGCAAAACTTGCATGTTTGCGGGGGCGTTCATCTGAGGAAACAGCAGAGCTAATGCTAAAAACGCATTCTAGCCTACCGCGATGCACAATGACCGGTGTAAGCCCTCGAAAGACTGTGGCTTTTTAGTTCCGTTTGGCTTTCGGGCCTACGTCGCCTCGTATTTTTATTTGTTGAAGTCGGCACACGCCCCGCCAAGGGTGCAATAACGCAAGCGGCTTTTTGTACTAGCCTCTTAAAACCACGGCAGTATGCGATGCCAAACACCATCCGGCACCAGCATCAGGAGCGCAGTTGCTGTCAGATAGCGCAGAAATTTACCCATCGCCATGTAGATCAGACTCGACCAGAATGGCATTTTCAGCCAGCCCGCCAGTGTGCACAAAGGATCACCGACGACGGGCAACCATGACAGCAGGAGTGTCTTAGGGCCAAAACGCTGCAACCAGCCAAACCAGCGCGATTCTCTTTCCTTGGCCAGCGCATTTTTTGCGCCGTAACCCATCCCGTAGCTGATGGCACCACCGATGGTGTTACCAATGGTAGCCACCATGAGCGCAGGCCAGAACAAATCAGGCGTCACTTTTACCACCGCAAATAACGCTGGCTCGGAACCCATGGGCAACAGCGTTGCCGATAGCAGGCTAATGAGGAATAGTGCCGGAAAACTAAGCGAGGGAAGCGCAAGCGCTGACAGCACGGCGTCGATCACTGCGTTCGTCCTGCGGTCTGATAGAGGGGCCTCCATTATAATGAGCCCACCATGCGAATTGATTACCTTAAAAAAATTCTCACATCCCGCGTCTATGATCTGGCGATAGAAACGCCGCTAGAGCTGGCGCCCAATCTGTCGCAACGTGCAGGCAACCGGATTTATTTCAAGCGCGAGGACATGCAAAGCGTGTTCAGCTTCAAGCTGCGCGGTGCGTATAACAAAATGGCGCATTTGCCACCAGCTCAATTGAAGCGCGGCGTGATTTGTGCCTCTGCAGGCAATCATGCGCAAGGCGTGGCACTGTCAGCCAGTACGCTGGGCTGCCGCGCAGTGATCGTAATGCCGACCACAACACCTGCAGTAAAAATCGATGCCGTACGCGCGCGTGGTGGCGAGGTGGTATTGCATGGCGATTCGTATTCGGATGCTTACCAACACGCCCTGACGCTAGAAAAAAAACACAAGCTGTGTTTCGTTCACCCTTTCGATGATCCGGATGTGATTGCCGGTCAGGGCACTATAGGCATGGAGATTCTGCGTCAGCATCCGGGACCGATTCATGCGGTGTTTGTGGCCGTCGGTGGCGGTGGTCTGATCAGCGGTGTGGCTGCTTATATCAAGGCGGTACGGCCCGACGTGAAAGTGATCGGCGTACAAACCACAGACTCGGATGCGATGACACGCTCGCTGGCCTCGGGTCGTCGCGTGCTGCTGCAGGATGTGGGTTTGTTTTCCGATGGCACGGCAGTCAAGCAAGTGGGCGAAGAAACCTTTCGTCTCGCACGCGAGTATGTCGATGAAATGATTCTCGTTGATACCGATGGCGTATGTGCCGCGATCAAGGATGTGTTCACGGACACGCGCAGCATTCTCGAACCAGCAGGCGCTTTAGCGATTGCAGGCGCAAAGGCTTATGTCGATCGTTTTGCGAAAACTAAAAAGCCGCTGCGCAATGAAACACTGGTAGCGATTGCCTGTGGCGCTAACATGAATTTCGATAGACTGGGCTTTGTTGCGGAGCGCGCTCAGGTTGGCGAAGCGCGGGAAGCCGTGTTCGCCGTCACGATTCCGGAAGAGCACGGTAGTTTTCGTCGCTTTTGTCAGCTCATCGGCCCGCGCGCGGTAACTGAATTCAATTACCGAATCAGCGATGAACGCGAAGCGCATGTGTTTGTTGGTCTGCAGGTCGCCAACCGCGATGAGCCCGAACGCATCTCCAAGCAATTTCGCAAGCAAGGCTTCAAGACCATTGACCTGACACAGGATGAACTCGCCAAGCAGCACATTCGTCATCTGGTGGGCGGCAAGAGCACGCTGGCGCAGAATGAACTGATGTACCGTTTCGAATTTCCAGAGCGGCCGGGCGCGCTAATGCGCTTTCTGGACAGTCTGGCGCCAAACTGGAATATCAGCCTCTTCCATTATCGCAATCAGGGGGGCGATGTCGGCCGCGTACTGGTGGGCCTGCAAGTGCCCAAAACCGAGATGAAACGTTTTCGCGATTTCCTCGCAACGCTGGGTTATCGCTTCTGGGATGAAAGTGACAATCCGGCCTATCGTTTGTTCTTGTAGGCTGCAGACCCGACCAACGGCAGCCTGCGATTGACAGGCACGCATCATTCCCGACCCAGAGACATTCATGAGCAATAAGCAACCACCTGCCCAACCACCACTGGGCCAGACATCTTCCTACCCCGCCGATTATGATCCGGGGCTCTTGTTCCCGATACCACGCGCCGAGCAGCGCGCTACGCTGGGTATGACTGGTACGCTGCCGTTTTTTGGCATGGACATCTGGAACGCCTATGAAATGTCCTGGCTCAACCAGCGCGGCAAGCCGCAGGTGGGGATAGCAACGCTGCAGGTCCCGGCTGATTCGCCGAATATCGTCGAATCAAAATCGATGAAGCTGTACATGAACTCGCTGAATCAATTGCGTGTGGCTGGAGCGGACGCAGTGCGGTCCTTGCTGCAGACCGATCTGTCTGCAGCTTTCGGCGCACCGGTGCAGGTCCTGCTTAGCACCAGCGAATCATTCGGTCAGACACTCATGGGTGAGCTCGAGGGTTTGCTGCTCGATCGTCTAGATATTGAAGTTAATGACTATCAACCCAATCCGGCAATACTCAAGGCGAATACGGATGCCCCTCCAGTTCAAGAAACGCTGGTATCGCATTTACTCAAATCAAATTGTCCCGTCACCAATCAGCCGGACTGGGCGAGTGTGCAAATCCGCTACATGGGTCCTGCGATAGATCAGGCGGCTTTGCTGAATTACCTGATCGGATTTCGCCAGCATCAGGGATTTCACGAGCATTGTGTCGAGCGGATTTTTATGGACGTGCTAACGACATGCAAGCCCACCAAGCTGATGATCCTGGCGCGTTATACCCGGCGGGGCGGCATTGACATTAACCCATGGCGCAGTAATTTTTCGCTATCAAAAATGCCACTTAATGCAAGAAATGCACGGCAATGAAGCACCAGCCACGCAATCGGGCAGGCGGCCAAATCGGGCTTACGTCGACCTTGCCATGCAAAGCAACGGTTTTTCGAAAAGCGATTGCCAAGGCGCGCCGTCAGGTATAGATTTGGCGCCCGGGCAATGCTCAGCACCGATGTCGCGACAGCCGCCGAATGAATGAAACGGCCTTTGCGACCCGTCTTTCCTCTAAGGGAGAGGGGGGCTGGCAAACCGACCCCAGATGCCCCGGGAAGTCACCTATAATTCGGGGCGATTGTTTTTAGTGCGATGCGTCATGACTCATTTCAGCCAGATTCTCCCGGAAACCAATGTGGTCCTCGACCTGGAGTGCTCCAGCAAAAAGCGGGCATTCGAGCAGGCCGGCCTGATTTTCGAGAATAACTGCGGGATCGCCCGCTCCACCGTTTCCGACAACCTCTTTGCGCGCGAGCGACTGGGCTCGACTGGCCTAGGACAAGGCGTTGCTGTACCACATGGGCGCATACGCGGCCTGAAGGCGCCACTGGCTGCTTTTGTGCGACTGTCCGAACCTATCCCGTTCGAATCTCCGGATGGCGAGCCGGTCAAGCTGCTGATCTTTCTGCTGATACCGGACAACGTGACCCAGCAGCATCTTGAAATCCTCTCGGAAATCGCCGAAATGTTTTCCGACAAAAATTTCAGAAGCGCGATGAGCGAGGACGCAGATGCCAAATCTCTGCACACTCGGCTGGTGAGCTGGCAACCCGCCGAGCGCAACGTCGCCTGAGGCCAGCGCTTCGATAATGCCACTCAATACGCCTCTATCGATTCAGCAACTGTACGAGGACAACCTCAGAGCGCTGAAACTGAGTTGGCT
>JACCDK010810881.1_pt1 | contig 24825 bp, 16 predicted proteins | sample 7445871 | NCBI WGS metagenome assembly JACCDK01 (sample SAMN15323436, study PRJNA562643) | freshwater metagenome | isolation source: river surface water | place: USA:Blue River Watershed | collected 2017-08-15 | reverse complement strand
GGGATGAGGCGCCCGGCCCGCCCGGCACCGCCGGCCGGGCCCAGGTCCCGGGGCGCGGGGCGCCCCGAGGCCCCGCCGCAGAATCGCCGGCCGGATAGCGGCGCGCCACCGCAAGGGGGTCCGCCGCCCCGAACATCACTTGGCCGGGCAGCAGAAACCGGCCGGCGACCGCGGCGCGGCGCCACGCCAATGAATCACCCGAAGCCCAAAAGAGCTGCGACAGGTCGAGGACGCGACCACTCAGATTCCGAAGCTCTGCGAAGCGCCCTTCACCGGGGAGGGGATTGAACAAGATTTCGGTAATCTGAAGCTCGCCCGAATCGGGAACGGCGGGCCAACCCGCGGCAATGAGGGTGCAGTCCCCGGGGGTTCCGTCGGCGTGCACCCAGTCGGGAATTAGGGGAAGCTCAAAGCCGTCGCCCGGAATTACGGGCCAGCGCCCCGAACCCGAATGACCGATCCATCGCAGATCGGTGCGCTCGGCATGGGGGCGGGTGGCGACCCAAATTCCGCCTGAAAAACGAGACAGCGCCAACGAATCAAAGGGGTAGTGAGCGGGAGTGCTCAAGGGCAAGGGGTGGCGCCAGTCGACGTGCAGGACGCTGTCGGCAAGCAGTCCGAGGATTCCGCCCTTTCGCTGCCCCACTGGGGCAAACTCGATGCGGCCTGGGCTCGACCCGAGGGCATTGCGAGATGATTGCCAGACTCTGGTCATCGCGGCGAGTTGGGGATCCGCCTCGAGCGACCATCCGCCCAAGGACTTGTCGGTGGGCTGGTGCATGTCGGGCTGGGTGCGGCCCCAGGCCACGAGCTGGCTGTCGGCCGTTTCGAGCGACCAAAAGGCGGCCGAGGCGGTCAGCTCCAGCGGCGCGTTCCAAATCTGCACGGAATCGGGCCAGTCCTCGCGGGCGTCGGCGAGCAGCAGTACTTCCCCGGGCTGCAGCACCCGGTCGGGCAGCTGCCAGCGGCCCGTGCCGTGGGTGAATGTCCAGCCGACGGCACGGCAGGCGGAATCGGCGGTGACAAGGAGCTCGACAAATTCTCCGGGAGCGGATTGCCAGCTGACGCGAGGGTCGGGGTCGACCAGGAATTCGGTGACCGCGACGTCACCGGGGCGGGCGGCGGCGAGGGGCTGCCTCACGTGCAACGCCGCCGCCGCAAACGATAAGGGGCCCCAGCGGACGCTGCGCGTCCGCGTGGCCGTCACGGTAGCTCCGAAGCGCACTTCGCCCAAGGCATCCGCACTCGAGTCGGCATTCCCCCAGGCGGATCCGCTGTCGAGCACCACACCGAGGGTGTCGCGAAGGACCCACGCGAGCCGATGGCCGGCCGCAGAATCCCACGTCCACGACCAGTCAACCACCGAGGTGGCACGATCAAGCAAACCCGAGGAACTAGCGGCCAGTAGCAGTCCGTCCGAACGCCGCGTGAGCCGCAACTGGTCGCTGCTGCGACCGAATTCGAGGCGGTAGCCGCCTGACGTGGCCGTGTCGCGTACCTCCCAAAAGGCGAAGTTGGACGACGAGGGGTTGAAGTCGAGGCGCACACGGCCCGAGGCCTGGGCCGGCCGAGCCCCCATGCCGGTGCGCCACAGCGCATAGGTTCCGGCTGAGGGAGCTGCCAAACGCAGTTCCGCCCCGCCGTCAAAGGCGAAGGTATCTCCCTGCCAAGCCGACAAGCCGGCCGACCAACCCTCGGTCCACGGGCCCCACTGGGCCCAAAGGCCCTGGGCAAGCAGCCCAAGGCTCAACGCAATTAACCTGTTCATCATCCGTACTTTTGCGTCAAACCTAAATCCCCCTGCCGCGCTATGCGTTTAGCTCTAGTTGGTGCCACCGGAATGGTCGGCGAAGTCATGCGAAAAGTCCTTGTGGAACGAGGGTTTCCGGTCACGGAATTTATTCCGGTGGCCTCCGAGAAATCCGCGGGAAGCATTTTACACTGGAATGGGGCTGACTACGTCGTGCGCACCCTTGCTGAGGCCGTGGCGCTGAAGCCCGACCTCGCCATCTTTTCGGCGGGCGGAGGCACCTCGCTCGAGTGGGCGCCCAAGTTCGCTGCGGTGGGCTGCTTTGTGGTCGACAACAGTTCTGCGTGGCGCATGGAGCCAGGAATTCCGCTCGTAGTGCCCGAAATCAATGCCGATGCTCTGACGGCCGACGCCAAGATCATTGCCAACCCCAACTGCTCGACGATTCAGCTCGTGATGGCCCTCAAGCCGCTGCACGACGTGCATCCGATTCGTACCGTGCGCGTCAGCACCTACCAAAGCGTGACTGGGACCGGTAAAGCCGCCGTGGACCAACTCGCGAACGAACGCGCGGGCAACTTCGACGGTCCGATGGCCTACGCCTACCCGATTGACAAGAACTGCATTCCGCACTGCGACGTGTTCCTCGAAAACGGGTACACGAAAGAAGAGATGAAGCTGCACCACGAGACCAAAAAAATCCTCGGCGACGATTCGGTCGGGGTGAGTGCGACGGCGGTTCGGGTACCGGTTCAGGGCGGACACTCCGAGTCCGTGCTCGTAACCTTTCGCGACGCACGCCCTTCGCTCGACACGGTGCGCCAGCTCTTGGCTGCGATGCCCGGTGTGGTGGTTCAGGACGACCCCGCCGCGAAAGAATACCCCATGCCCCGCTTTGCCGAGGGCCGCGACGAAGTTTTTGTGGGCCGAATCCGCGAAGACGTGGTCTGCGACCGCTCGATTCACCTGTGGATTGTGGCCGACAACCTTCGAAAGGGGGCCGCAACGAACGCCGTACAAATTGCCGAATACTTGATTTCGGCCGGAATTTTGCGGTAACCGGCGCCATAGCTGCTGCGGGTGACCGCAGGTTCCGCGACCCACACCACACCCCACTAAACCTTTGACCCAAGCCACCGTCTGATGAATATGTTCCTTCGAATCCTCGCCCTCTGGGTTGCCCTCGCGGCGACGCCCCTGCTTGCACAAACCCTTATTGTGGGCCAGGTGGTCGATGGTGAAGAACCGATTCCGAACGCCGCAGTGCGTGTGATGGGTGCCAACGGACCCGTCAGCCAAACAGTGACCGACGCTCAGGGCAACTTCCAGCTCAACGTGCCCAACGGAAGCTACCGACTTGTGGCGCGTCCGCTTGGATACCAGCCCGTGATGCGCCCGATTGAGGCCAAGGGAACCCCAATCAAACTGGGTATTTTAAAGGTAATTGCGAGCACTACCGAACTCGAAGAAGCCAAGGTCGAAGGCCAAGCTGCGCGCGCCCTTTTGGGCATGGACCGCAAGGTCTATGACGTAGCTCAGGACCTCAACGTCCAGGGCGGGACGGGCACCGACATCTTGCGTCAAGTGCCCAACGTGTCGCTCGACATGGACGGCAACGTGCAGCTACGCGGCGACGAAAACGTCACCATTTTGATCGACGGCCGACCCGCGTCGCTGCTCGGGTTTAGTGGAACTAACGCCTTTGACCGCCTTCCTGCCGGAAGCGTGCAGCGCGTCGAAGTCATCACCAACCCGGGCGCGCAGTTTGACGCCCAAGGTTCGGGTGGCGTCATCAACATTGTCACCAAAAAGAACCGCGAACTTCCCCTCAATGGCAATGTAGTGGCGGGTATTGGAACGAACGACAAGTACAATGCCTCGGCAAGTATTTCGGTTCCAGTGGGCAAGCTTCGGGTATTCTCCAACCTTGCATGGGACAACCGTGAGAGTTTTTCGGGCGGAACCGTAGAACGTTTTTTTGGATTCCCAGATACAACCTACACTCAGCGTCACTGGTCGTACGGCACCAATCTTGGCGGTGGATTAAATGGCCGACTCGGAATAGACCTGCCGTTGTCCAAAGTTTGGACCGCAAACCTCTCTGTGGGCCTCAACCAAGATCAACGGAACGAATCGGACAGTACCTCGTATGAAAATGCCTCGGTGAACACCAAATTAACTGCAGTTCAGCGAGCCACGAGTGACCGCGGTTCCGCCAATGGTGATCTCGCCTTGCGCCTTGAGCGCAAGTTCAAAACCGAGGGAGAAAAGTGGACTGTGGATGTAAACTATTCGGACCGAAGTCGCGAAGAATGGAACAACAATCAGTTCACGGCCGATACCGGATATCCGACGTTGCTGACCTACGACGGCGTGTACCTGCAGCGGTTCGAAACCAATGAGACGACGCAAAATTTCAACATTCAGACCGATGCAGAACAAGTGCTGAACAGCAAGAGCAAGCTCAGTTTGGGAGGCCGAAGCACCTATTTTGCCCGAGATAGCCGCCGAGATGCGATGTACCTCGTTTCGCCGTTCAGCAGCTCATTTATCGAGGACACGTTGCGCACGCAGTCTGTCGACCAGTGGCAATGGGTTCATGCGGCGTACGCGACCTATGGTTACGTCTTCAACCCCAAATGGAAGGCGCAACTTGGAATGCGCTATGAGGTTGCCAACCTCAGTTTTATTCTCAAAACGGGAAGTCAATTGGACTTCACCTACCCAGGCTACTTTCCTAGTGCATTTGTGACCTACTCTCCCAAAAAAGGCACTGATTTTCAAGCGAGTTATGCCATGCGGGTCAATCGTCCTGGCGAGGAGCAGCTCAACCCCATCGTAGACTACTCGAATCCGCAGTCGTTTCGGAAAGGAAATCCACTGCTCATGCCTGAGTACACGCACGCATTTGAGTTAAGTGCTGCGAAGTACGCCAAATGGGGTTCTGCGACGCTTAACGGGTACGTGCAGCATACGACGAACATGTTTTCTAGGTTCCTACAGGTCGACGGGAGCGGGCTTGTCACGGTTACCTGGGCGAACTACGACACCCGTGATCGCTATGGATTGAGTGCCAACACAATGGCGCGATGGGGCAAAAAATGGAGTCTTCAGGCCTCTGGGGACGCCTTTTGGTCCGTCATCAATGCCCAAAATCTTCAAGCTGGATTGACCCAATCCGGATTTGGTTGGTCGGGGCGAGCCAATGCGATGTACAACCCTACCGCAGCTCACCAAATCCAAGTAACCTTCAATCAAATGGGCGCTGGACCCACCGGTCAAGGATACTTTCGGGGAATGCAGGCATGGGACCTGGGGTATAAGTACGACGTGATAAAAAACAAACTTTCGATGACTGTTCGACTCAGCGATGTCTTTAACCAGCGCCGATTCCGCATTGAACAGCACCCCCCGTACACCGACATCTACTTTACGCGCTACCGCGAAAGCCGGATTGCCTTCCTCACCCTTCAGTACAATTTTGGAACGCAAGACCGCAGTATGCCGCGCAGTGGACGCGGAATGGGTCCCGGCGGAATGGGGAGCGGCGGCGACGATATGGGAATGTAAACCCTTTGGCCCTGCATGCGTTACCTAGGTATGCGCCGACTACTTCAACTTTGTGCCCTAGGTGTGCTGAGCACCCTTTCGGCCTGTGCCCAACCTACTAAACATTCCGCACCTGTGTCCTTAATGCCCGCTGCCCCTGCCCAACCCGGAAACGAAACCCTCATTCTCGCCTCAGGCTGCTTTTGGGGAACCGAGTACTTTCTCAAGCGCATCGACGGAGTAGTCGCGACCACCGTGGGCTATACCGGGGGGCACGTCGAAAACCCTACCTACCAAGAAGTCTGTACCAAAAAGACCGGCCACTACGAGGCCTGTCTCGTCGAGTACGATCCCGCGCGTACCACCGCCGAAACCGTGCTCCGAATGTTTTTTGAAACGCATGATCCGACGCAGCGCAACGGCCAAGGACCCGACATTGGTCCGCAGTACCGAAGTGCCGTCTTCTATCAATCGGAAGCCCAGCGCGAACTCACCGCCTCGCTTATCGAGCAGTTGCGTGCCAAGGGCTACGACGTGGCCACCGAACTACTTCCGGCAGCCCCATTCTACTCCGCCGAGGGCTACCACCAGGACTACTACGATGTCAAGGGCGGAACTCCCTACTGCCACGGATACCGGAAACTTTTCTAGCCACTGGTTTCTAGCTTCTGGCTGGGGATAACCTGTTCATAACTCCCGTTGATAAGTCGTGACCCGCTTGGGCTTGCGTACTAAATTCGTGAATTATGGCCTCGCTCAGCTACAACCTCAACCTACACCTCGCCTTTCTTCTGTTTCAGGAAGATAGCCTTTCGGTGCATGGCCTGGGCACGTTCAGTGTGCGCCGCTACGGAGCCGAAATTCAGCTTCCCGCCGGTCTAATTCTGCCGCCCGCCCGCCGAGTGAGCTTTAGCCCCCAAGCGGAATTCACCTCTCCATGCCTCGCCAAGCACCTTCAGGAGATTGAAGGACTCGATGCGGTAGGCGTTACCGAGGCTATCGCTACCGCAACAGCGGAATACCGTCGCGTCCTAGACCGGGGCGACCGCCTTGTGCTTCAAGGAATCGGCAGCCTCCGCCGCATCGAATCGCAGTGGACCTTCAAAGCCAGCCTCGAAGCCAACTTCCTGTCGAGCTCGTTCGGCCTTCCTATGTTCCGCATGGACCTCGCTTCGTCAGAATCCATTGCTCCATCACGAACCGCGAAGGGTGAAGCCCCTCGGGTGCGCTCGTGGCAAGCCGCAGCTATTGTAGCCGGCGCGCTTGGCCTCGCAGCCATTGGCGGAAGCAAAGACAACGTGCGCACCACCGTCCAGCAAGCCACCATCGATTGGAACGTTTCAGACTGGTTTCAATCCCAGAAATCAACCCTGATTCGCACCTGGGATTCGTGGAGCGCGTCCGTCGAAGAGTTCGTGACGCCCGCCAACGAGCCCGTTCGCGAAGATGCGACCCTACCCGCTAGCCAACCAGCTGAAGTGCCAGCAAGTGAAACCAAAAACAAGCCAGCAGCTAAAGAGCCAGCAGCTAAAGAGCCAGCAGCCAGCAAGCCAGCAGCCAAGGGAGCTAACGAGCCAATCTCAGCTAACCTCGCTAACCTTGCCAAAAAGGCCAACGAGCCAGTCTCAGCTAAAAAGTCAACGAGCGCGCCAGCCAATGAGTCAGTCTCAGCTCAAAAGCCAACGAGCCAGCGAGCGGATCAGCCCTACGCGCTGATTGTAGGGGCCTTTGCCGATGATGCCAATGCCATACGCCTTGTGAGTGACTTGAAAAAGTCGGGATTCCCGGCAGAAGTACTGGATGCCAAAGTCGGCCTGAAGAAGGTCGCCCTGCGTACCTTTGCCAGCGAGGACGCCGCCCGCAAGGCTAAAGACCAGCTTAAAGGGGACTTTCCGGCGATCTGGATCTACCACGAATGAAACCAAAGCATCCCTCGGAATCCCTCACGGTGATGACCGAGATTGTTCTTCCGAACGACACGAACAACCTCAACAATTTGTTTGGGGGCCAGCTCTTGAGCTGGATGGACCGGTGCGCCGCCATTTCGGCACACCGCCATTGCCGCCGCACGGTGGTTACGGCTTCAGTAAACAATGTATCGTTCAATGAGGCGATTCCGCAAGGAGCCATTGTGACACTCGAATCCAAGGTTTCGCGCGCGTTCAGCAGCTCGATGGAGGTGTGGGTGGATGTGCACATGGAAGACCAGCGAGGCACTGGAAAGCGAACGAAGTGCAACGAAGCGATCTATACGTTTGTAGCGGTGGACGATTTGGGGCGACCAATTCCGATTCCGGCCATAGAGCCCGAAACCGACGAGGAGCAACGTCGCTACGACGGAGCGCTGCGCCGCCGCCAGTTAGCCTTGATTTTGTCTGGAAAGATGAAGCCCGAAGATGCCCATGAGCTCAGGGCGCTGTTCTTACCAAAAGACGCTGACCAAGCCTGAGGCGAGCAGCGAGGGCCAGAGTAGGATGCGCATCCAGTACTTTGGCATGTAATCTTGAAGATTGACGAGTTGAGGCGCAGCAAAGACTGCGAGTAAGCCGCTTGTCGCCGCATCAGGATGCGCGATGCGCCACAAGATGGCCACGAGGATTCCAGACCACGATAAGTACAGTCCTTGTCGCTTTGAGCGCTTCGCCGAAACTGCAGCCCGAACCGTTTGAGGGATAGCGACGATCAACCAAAATAGCACGGTCCATTCTCCAGGACTGGGTAGGGTTTGCGTCCAACTCGGCTTAAGCGCAGCCAGCCACTGATAAAAGTGTTCGGGTCCCCCTATGGTCCAGTAGTAGGTGGCAATGGCTGTGGCGGGCACGAGCCATCCCAAAATCAACTGAAGGAATCCTCGTCCGGAACGGGTGGTACCCCAGCCAATCGCCCACAACGAGACGAGAATAAAGTAGCTAAACCGAACGTTCCACAGCAGCAGAATACCCGTGACAAAACCGAGGTTGATACGGCGCGCCAGGGCGCTCCGCTGGTCAAAGGCCATTTCATAGGCCAATGCCATCCAGGCCGCTGCCGCCAGCGAACCGCCCAAGGTGTACCATTGGATTCCTTGACGGCTTCCACTCAAAGCCACCGCGGCTGAAAACCACAACCAGCCGAAGAGGTAGTTCTGCTTGAGGTAGCGGCTCCGGTAGACGAGAATGAAGTTGACAAACCAGGCTCCAACGCCCGTTGCAAGAGCTAAAAGCACCGAATTCGGAGCGCCGACAAGCGTGTTGATGCCGAAACTGATCCCGGCAACGGCAAGGACGAGCACGAAGGCGACTCCAGGGTGGGCATTGCGAAAGAGGAGTGTGGGCATTTGGTCAGGCTGGGTTACCTTTGGGCATCTCAAAAGTACATTGCTATGCCCCTGCGCACCTTTTTTGAAGCTACCGGCGACCTATTTGAATTGACGTTCATGGCTATGCCTTGGGTTGGACCTGCCGCAAACGTGGTATTTTGGTCAATCATTGCAGGCGGTATTGGGTACTGGCTTCGCGAAATGAGCAAGCACGAGAAGCAGCAAGGCTAAGCCTTACTTCGCGTCCAAGGGCCAGCCGTAAATCGTCCCGATGTCTCGGCGGACTTGCTTTCCTTCAAACTGAATTTGATCCACGCGGGCATAGGCTCGCGTTTTTGCTTCCTCGGCATTCGCACCTAGACCGGTGATGGCAAGGACGCGTCCGCCGTTGGTGACCAACTGACCGTCGCGCAGCGCGGTTCCGGAATGAAACAAAAGACTGCCCTCAGAAGGCAGCTCGGTGCCCGTAATCGCCAGCCCCTTGGGGTAGTCACCGGGGTATCCGGGAGCCGTCATGACCACGGTGATCGCCGTATCGGACTTGACCGCCGCCGGACGCGTGGCAATGTGGCCGCGGGCTGCATCAATCATGAGGGCGAGTAGGTCCTCATCAAGGCGCGCAAGGACGGCCTCGGTTTCGGGATCGCCCATGCGGACGTTGTACTCGATCACCTTGGGACCGTCCGCAGTGAGCATCAGTCCAAAAAAGATGAACCCACAGTAGGGAATACTCTCAGCTTGAAGCCCTTCGAGCGTCGGCTGAATGACTTCACGATGCACTTGGCCGAGCACATCGGGCGTCACGAAGGGCACTGGGCTGATAGCGCCCATTCCGCCCGTGTTCGGGCCGGTTTGGCCTTCGCCCACGCGCTTGTAGTCGGTGGCCTGCGGAAGCAGGATGTAGTTTTCTCCGTCGGTCAGCACAAACACTGAGAATTCGGGGCCAGTGAGGTGCTCCTCGATCACCACGCGGCTCGAGGCGGACCCAAATTTGGCCTCCCCCAGCATGGAATCAAGTTCCTTGAGCGCGTCGACCACATTGTCGAGGATGACGACACCCTTGCCGCCGGCAAGTCCATCGGCCTTGAGCACATAGGGACCGTCTTGACTGAGGACGTACATCTTGGCGGCCTCAAGTTCGTTCTTGGTGAACGTGCGGTAGGCTGCAGTCGGAATTCCGTGGCGCTTCATGAACGCTTTCGCAAAGTCTTTGGAGCCCTCGAGCTGGGCCGCTTCTTCGCGCGGACCGATAAAGTGGATGCGCTCGAGCTGAGGGTGAAAGGCAAAGTAGTCGGCGAGGCCGTGTACCAATGGCTCTTCGGGGCCTACAATTACGACATGAATGTCGTGGCGAATACAGAAGTCGGCAACCATGTCGCGGTCGCGCCAGTCTAGGTCGACGCACGTACCCACTTCATTGAGACCGGGGTTGCCTGGAGCGATGTAGAGGGTGGACAGTAAACCACTTTGTGCAATGCTCCACGCGAAGGCCGATTCGCGGCCACCCGAACCAAAAATGAGTACGTTCATGCGGCAAAGGTCGCGCTAATCTCAAGGATTGCCAAGGCGGATTTTGGGCTTCTTTCAGTACGGCGGGACTGTATTTCCTTCGGTTGAACCACTTAGATAGTGTAAATTATACACACAAATATTGTTAATTATTTTACTCATTTACAACATTTTAAATGTTTCATAACGTGAAGTTGACATGTAGTAATTCGTACTATATTGCCAAGGTTAATGGTAGGATTTACCATAAGATCACATCACATGACGCAACGCATACTTCCATTTTTAGTCAGCCTCTTGGCCTTCGGAACTCCGACGGTCTGGGCGCAAACTGCTCCCCTCAAAGGAACGGTAGTCGAAGAGGGCTCTTTTAGCCCCATCCCCAACGCGGTAATTAGTCTCGCCGATGGCGCGGTGCTGACATCCTCAGATGCGCAGGGCAGCTTCACAATCAACGTCAAAGCGGGCGTCAGTCTCAAGGTTCGCGCGCTTGGCTACACCGACAAGACGGTTGCAGCAGCCAACGGTATGCGCGTAGTCCTCGTGTCAGAAACCTCAGAGCTCGACGAAGTCGTAGTTGTCGGTTTTGGTACCCAAAAGAAGTCCAACGTCACGGGCGCCATCGCGCAGGTCAAGGCCAAGGACATTGAAAACATGAGCCTCTTGCGCGTCGAGCAAGCCCTTCAGGGCCGCACCGCTGGGGTTCAAATCACCCAGAATTCGGGCCAGCCAGGCGCAGGTAGCGTGGTGCGCATTCGCGGAACAGCGTCGATTAACGGTTCCGACCCACTCTACGTCGTTGACGGAGTTGTGATCGGAGGCGGAATTGACTACCTCAACCCGAACGACATCGAAACAATTGAAGTACTTAAGGACGCGGCCTCTGCCGCGATTTACGGTGCGCGCGGCGCGAATGGCGTCATCATTGTCACCACGAAGAGCGGTAAGGGAGCAAGCGGCCAAATGAATGTGAGCGTTTCGGCCTACCAAGGCATTCAGAATCCGTGGCGCAAGGTTTCGGTTCTGGACGCAACCGAGTACGCAACTCTTCAGAACGAAATGGCCGCTGCTGCGGGTCAGTCGATTCCGTACGCCGACCCGCGCAGCTTCGGAGCCGGTACCGACTGGCAGGACGCTGTGTTCAACCGCAATGCCCCCGTGCAGTCGGTCGACGTGAGCATGTCGCAGAGCAGTAAGGACGGAAGCTACTTCGCCTCAGTGGGCCGCTTCCGCCAAGAAGGTATCATTGCTCCGGGCCGCTCGAATTTTGAGCGTATCACCGCGCGCCTCAACACCACCAACAAGGTGCACCAGGCAATCACTGTGGGTATGAGCACCGCGTTCACGCACAATACGAGCCAGTCGGTCGCTGAGAACACTGAGTTTGGTTCTCCGCTTGGACGTGCGTTGAATATGGACCCGATCACTCCGGTCTACGAAACCAATCCGCTCGCGCTGAGTGGTGCCCCGTACACGGTGAACGGCGTACTTCGCCCCAACCTCGTGCGCGACCAGGGAGGCATTTACGCGATCTCGAACCGCGTCACCTCTGAAGTCGTCAACCCGCTTGCGGCTCTGATGACCAGCACCAACGTGGGTTGGTCCGACAAGATTGTGCACCAATCCTATGCCAACGTCGACCTCGGCGGCGGATTCTCAGCCCGCACCAGCATGGGTATCGACCTCGCATTTTACGGGGGCAACGGATTCATTCCGTCGTACTACCTCAACGCGACCAACTTCTTGGACACCAATTTGGTCACCCAAAGCTTCAACCGCGCCTTCTCGTGGATGTGGGACAATACGGTGGCCTACACCAAAGACTTTGGTGCCCACCACATCGATGCGGTGGCGGGCCACTCGGCCCAGGCCGTCAACGGAAGCTTTATCGGTGGTAGCAAGCGCGACGTTCCGACCGACGAATTTGGCTTTGCGACCATCAGCTACGCCCGCAACGCGGAATCTGAGCGCGTGTACGGCGGAAAGTGGGAGCGCTACGCCATCGAGTCCTACTTCGGACGCGTCAACTACGACTACGACGACCGCTACCTCGCGACGGTGATTTTGCGCGCCGACGCATCGAGCCGATTCGGACCCAACTTCCGTTGGGGCTACTTCCCCTCGATCTCGACGGGTTGGAACCTTCACAAGGAATCGTGGTGGTCTTCGAAGCTCATTTCGAGCATGAAGCTCCGCGCCGGATACGGTATGAGCGGTAACGACGCCGCCGGTTCGCTGGAGTACGCCGCGACCATTTCTGGCGGACGCAACTACAGCTTTGGTTACAACGAATTCATGCAAAACGGAACCTCTCCGAGCCAAATCGCCAACCCCGACCTGCGTTGGGAGCGCGTGGGCCAAGCCAACCTCGGAGCCGACCTGCGTTGGGGTAAGTACCTCTACACCAACCTCGACCTCTACCACCGCGCGACGTACGACATGAAGACGCGTCCAGTGCTTCCCGACTACGTCGGCAACAACGCGCCCACTGCCAACGTGGGTAAGATGCGCAACTTGGGCGTGGACTTTGAAGCCGGTTACGAGCGCAGCTTTAGCCCGACCAAGAGCATCCGCGTGGGAGGCAACATCAGCTACATCCAAAACGAAGTCGTGTACCTCGGCAACGAAGAGGGCTACCTCCCAGGGCAGCGCTGGGGACCTCAGGGCCTTGAGATCACGCGCATCCAAGAAGGCTTGCCGATTGGCTATTTCTTCGGATACATGACCAATGGCGTCTTCCAAAATTCCGCTGAAGTAGCTGGATATGTGAACACTGAAGGCGGAATGCTGCAGCCCGATGCCGTAGCTGGAGACTTCAAGTTCGTAGACGTGAATGGCGACGGAGCGATCGACGCCGACGACCGCACCTTCATCGGCAATCCAACGCCAGACTGGACATTTGGTGCCACCGTCAACGCCCGTTGGGGCGGATGGGACGCCGTCCTCTTTCTGCAGGGCGTCGTAGGCAACCAGATTTACAACGCCACGCGTCGCTACGACCTTCCGACCGCCAACCTCAATGGCTCAGCGATCGATCGCTGGACCGGCGAGGGCAGTACCAACGACTACGCCCGCTTAACTGCATTGGACAAGAACTTCAATTTCGCGCGCAGTTCCAACTTTTATGTCGAGGACGGAAGCTTTGCCCGCATCAAGACAGCACAGCTCGGCTATACCCTGCCTGAGGCACTGGCTGCCAAAGTGGGGTTGAAGCGCACTCGCATCTACTACTCAGGCACCAATTTGCTGACCCTGACCAACTACAAGGGCTTTGATCCCGAAATCGGAAACGGTTTTGGCGTCGACCGCGGAATCTACCCGCAGGCTCGCATGCACTCTATTGGATTCTCAACTTCTCTGAACTAATGAAGACGATTCACCTCTCCCTCCTCGCGGCCGGCGCCCTCGCTTTAGCCAGCTGCGGAAAAGACTTCTTGGACGTTGACCCCATTGGCCGCGAACTCGAACTCAACTACTACCAAAATCCTGGTCAGGCCTACGAAGCGCTCGTAAGCGTGTACGACGTACTGCAGTGGAACGACCAAAACGGGTTCTCGGTCATGTACTTGCTTCAAACCGTGGCCTCTGACGATACCCATGCTGGCGGCAGCGACGCGAGCGACCAGCCCGCGTTTGTGGCCTACGACAACTTCTCGCTGACGCCCAACTTGGGTCCGCAGGCGGGATTCTGGCGCAAGAACTACCGGGGCATTTACCGCGCGAACCTCTTTTTAGAGAAGATCGACGGGGTTCCGGGTACCACGAACGAGTTTGTGCAGCGCACGACCGCCGAGGCCAAGTTCCTTCGCGCGTACTACTACCTGGACTTGCTACGTTTGTTTGGTTCGGTTCCGCTTATTACCAAAACGCTGAGTCCACAGGAGTACTACGAGGTCACGATGGCGACACCCGAGGAGATTTTTGCCCAAGTGGAGGCTGACCTACTCGCCGCGATCCCCAATCTGCCGCTTGAAGTGGGTGCTTCTGAAAAGGGCCGTGCCACCCAAGGCGCCGCGAAAGCGCTTTTGGCCCGCGGATATCTATACATGAACACCAACATGGCTGATGCCGCACAGCTCTGCGAAGAGGTGATTCAATCCGGCGTATACTCGTTGACACCCGATTTCGCCGAGATTTTCACGCGTGCCAATGAGCACGGCGCAGAGAGTGTGTTCGAAATCGCATACTCTGAAAACTCTACCGTGGGTTGGGAAGTATTTGGTTCGGGTTACGGCGAAGGAAACGTCGGCGTTCAGATGTGCGGCATGCGTGACTACAGCGGTCCCGACTTTTCGACGGGCTGGGGATTTGCCCCCGTGAGCCAAGAGCTGTACGACGCAATGGCCGGCGACCCACGCCGCCAGCACACGATCATTGTGGGCGACTCGATTGCAGGTGGAACCTACACTCCTGGTTACCAGAATACGGGTTATTTCATCTACAAATACGCTCCGCGCCAATCCGGACTGTCGGCGGATGGTGAGCCTGCGCTCAACTGGGGAAACAACGTGCGGGTAATTCGCTATGCCGACGTGCTCCTCATGGCTGCTGAAGCCTTGGCACGCAGTGGCGGCAGCGAGGCTACGGCCCGCGGTTATGTCAACCAAGTTCGCCAGCGTGTGAGCTTACAGCCGATTCAGTCAAGCGGAACCGCCCTATTAGACGCGATTGCTCGCGAACGCCGTCTCGAATTGGCAACAGAAGGACACCGTTTCTTTGACCTAGTCCGCACCGGCAAAGCAGCTGAAGTGCTGGGCGCAAAAGGTTTTGTAGCCAACAAGCACGAATGGCTCCCTATCCCGCAAACTGAACTCGACGCCGCCCAAGGCGCCCTCACTCAAAATCCGAACTACTAATGAAGTTTTTAGCTCCAATTTTCGCCGCGGTGAGCCTGATGGCCGCCGTAGCCTGCGAACCCTACGAGGCCAAAAAGTCTGAATTGGGCGACCTCCCGACCGCGTCGTTCAACGTGACCATGGTGGATTCCAACACCGTGCAACTTACGAGTACGGCCACAGGCAATCCCTTCATGTACCGTTGGGAAGTGTCCAATGGCACCCTCGCCGAGGGCCCAGAAGCCACAATCACAATATCGCGCGCCGGAACCTACACCGTGAAGCACTACGTCTTTAACCAAGGTGGAATGGCCGTGGATTCAGCTGAAGTTGTGATTTCGCGCGATGCTGCGCCTCCATGTACAGGTCTGATGGAATTTATGACAGGTTGCACCGAACGGACTTGGAAACTTGCTCCAATTGCGGGATCGCTTTGGGTAGGTCCCCCTGGGGGAGCCCAAACATGGTGGGCCATTGGTGCTACGGCCGCGACCGACCGTCCTTGCGCATACAACGACGAGTGGGTATTTAAGGCCGATGGAAGCGTGGATTACGACACCAAAGGCGACATCTGGGCTGAAACGTACATGGGTGTTGCCGCAGATGGCTGCTTCCCTGAAAGCGTGCTGACCGGCGCCCAAGCTGCCTGGGGTAGCGGAACTCATGCGTTCACCCTCATGCCCGCAACGGCTACGGCTCCGGATCAACTCAAGATGGAAGGTCTCGGCGCATTCATCGGACTGCCCAAAGCCGCCAACGGAGGCGAAGTGTTTAGCCCAATTAACTCCATTACCTACGATATTCTGTGGACGAACGAAGATGCCAATGGCGTCCGCACCATGGAAATTGAAGTCAACTGGGGTACAGGACTTTGGCGCTACACGCTTAAGTCGGTGAACTAATGCGGAACCTGATGCTGATTCCTACCGCCCTCGTGCTCTTCGCATGCCGGACAGCGGATGTTCCGGTGCTCGTGGGCGAAGACCTCCGTATGACTGAAGGTGATTCCAACCGCGAGCTGGTGTTCCCCGTGCACTTGAATGCGCCTGCCCCTCGAGCTGCTTCTGTGAAGGTTGAGCTGATAGGTCAAACCGCGACGGCAGGTGAGGACTTCACTCCACTATCCAGCACCTTGAGTTGGGACAAAGGCGCTGAAGATGCTGAGGTACGATTTACTGTTTTGGGCGATACGGACTATGAGGAGGACGAAACGATGTGGGTTGCCTTCTCACAGCCTTCAGAGGTTCTCATTCCGAATCCGTTTTTTACGGTTACGATCGAAAACGATGACCCATACAGCGGTAACGATAGCGGGTACGTCACCCCCACGAGCTACCCCGGCTACGCGCTGGTGTGGAACGAGGAATTTGAAGGAGCATCCCTGAATTCCGACCATTGGAATTACGAAACGGGTGCCGGCGGATGGGGTAATAATGAACTTCAGCACTACCGCAACGATCCGAGCAACATTCGCGTTGAGAATGGTCGCATGATCGTTACCGCCCGCAAAGAGCAATTTGGCGGTTCCGAGTACACCTCGGCACGCTTGACGACCAAAGGCAAAAAGGAGTTTCAGTTCGGCCGCATTGACATTCGTGCCAAACTCCCGAAGGGACAAGGCATTTGGCCGGCACTATGGATGCTTGGAGCAAACATCAGCCAAGTCGGTTGGCCCGCATGCGGCGAAACCGACATTATGGAACTCGTGGGTCACGAGCCCCATAAAGTGCACGGAACCACGCACTGGGGCGTTCAAGGCAGCGGAGTCAGCACCTACCGCACCGGAACCTACACGCTGCAGCAGGGCGACTTTTCAGACGCATACCACGTGTTCAGCATTATCTGGGTTCAGGACAACATTCGTTTTTATGTCGACGACCAACTCTTTCACACCGTGAGTGTGAGCCACGTAAGTCCCTCGACCTACCGTCACAATGCTCCGTTTTTCTTTATCGCCAACGTCGCAGTGGGCGGAAACTGGCCCGGGTCTCCCGACGCTACGACCGTTTTTCCACAATCTATGTACGTAGACTACATCCGCGTATTCCAATAAAACTACCATCTCTCTTTTTAATTACTTAACTCAACAATGAAAAAACTCCTTACTCTGAGTGCGCTGGTGATGGCCTTTGCCGGATTCGCGCAAAAGCAGGTCACGTTCATCGTGGACATGCGCGGCTATACGGGCGCGTCGTACGCCGGCGTGTTCGTCAATGGCGACTACAACAACTGGTGCGGTTCATGCAACCCCATGTCTGATCCCGAAAACGACTCGGTGTGGACAGTAACGCTTCCGCTCACCCAAGACTCTATTGAGTACAAGTTCACACTGGATGGTTGGAGTGGTCAAGAAAACTTGACTGCTGGTTCATCATGTACCAAGACCACCGGCATTTACACGAACCGTTTTGCCGAACTCTTGGGTGACACCATCCTAACTGGCGTATGCTGGCAGTCGTGTGCGAGCTGCACAGGCTTCAAGTACGCGACATGGCAGGTGAACATGGCGAACGTTACGGTCGACACCACCGGTGTATTCGTAGCTGGCGGAACAGGTATGGGTGTCCCAGGAGACCACCCAATGGCCTTGATCCCAGGCACAACCCGGTACACTAAAACACTTCGCAAACCAAGTGCATGGACCTCAGACTTCACATTCTTGAATGGCAACTGCCCAAGCTGGGGTTGTAAAGAAAATATTGCAGGTAAACCTTGTGCAGTTGGTCCATACAACGACCGCGGTATGAGCGCTTCAACCAGCGACTTCCGCCTTCGCACTTGCTTTGGTGAGTGCACCACGGACGGTAGCTGCCCTGCACCTGCGACCACGCAAAACATCACCTTCCAAGTTGATATGACCGGTCTTACGGGCTCGTTCACGAACCTGTACGTCAGCGGCCAGTTCAACAACTGGAGCGGTAACGCGAACCAACTCACGGACGCCGACGGTGACATGGTCTACACGGCTACGATTCCATTGCTTTCAGGTCAGTGGGAGTACAAATTCTCGATGGACAACTGGGCAAGCAGCGAACAGCTCGACCCAACCACGAGCGACTCTACCTGCACCCTGACAACTGGTGGGTTCACCAACCGCATTCTTCAGAGCGTTTCAGGTCAGAACGATAGCCTAGACGTCGTGTGCTACGCTTCATGCCTCGCGTGTGGCGCTGACGCTTCGATTGCTGAGGGTTTGATTTCTGCCCGCGTATTCCCGAACCCTGCTCAAGGCTACTTCGTCGTAGAAAACACGACGGCTGAAGCCATTCGTGTTGAGGTGTCAACCTTGACCGGCCAAGTGGTTCGCGTTGCCGAGTCATCCAACGGCGTAGCTCGCATTGCTACCGAGGGCTGGATCCCAGGTGTATACATGGTGCGCACGGTAAGTGAGCGCGGCCAGCACGTAGCTCGTATTGCGGTACAGTAAGCTGTTGAATTGGTGTTGATGTACCCCTAGGGGGAGGGGTTTTGGCCCCTCCCCCTTTTTTTATTTTACTCGTTTATGCGCTTCGGAACCTTTCTCTTTCTCGCCCTTCCCCTGGCCGCTGCGGCCCAAACCAAGCCGGTTGCGGCCCGCGTTGACAGCGTGCTGGCCCTGATGACTCTCGAGGAACTCGTCGGTCAAACCAACCAGTACAACGGGTTCTGGAACGCTACCGGCCCGATGCCTGCTGGCAATGAATGGGTTGCCGGGCGAGTTGCAGCGCTAAAGCGTGGCGGAGTGGGTTCCGTGCTCAATGTCGCAGGCGTGGACGAGGTTCGCGCCCTACAAAAAGTGGCAGTCGAAGAGACCCGCTTGGGGATTCCCCTCATTTTTGGCCTAGATGTGATCCACGGCTACCAAACTCTTACGCCGATTCCGCTCGCCGAAGCCGCGAGTTGGGACCTCGAAGCGATAAAAAATTCTGCCCGAGCCGCCGCCCGCGAGGCCACGGCCGACGGCATTAACTGGACCTTTGCCCCGATGGTCGACATCAGCCGCGACCCGCGCTGGGGCCGCGTCATGGAAGGTGCGGGAGAAGATCCCTTCCTCGGTTCGCGCATCGCCGAAGCGCGCGTGCGAGGTTTTCAGGGCGCTAACTTGAGCGACCCCACCACCCTAGCCGCTTGCTTGAAGCACTTCGCGGGCTACGGCTTTGCAGTCGCCGGACGCGACTACCACACCACGGACTACAGCGCCCATACGCTGTACAACTGGATTTTGCCTCCGTTTGAAGCCGGCGTAAAGGCCGGGGCCGCCACCGTCATGAACGCGTTTAGCGCCGCCAACGGAATCCCCGCCACCGGCGATTCAGCCCTCGTGTGGGGCGAGCTGCGCGGCCGTATGGGCTTTGACGGCGTACTAGTTTCAGACTGGGGTTCCATCGGGGAAATGACTGCCCACGGATATGCCGCCGACCTGCGCGACGCCGCCGACCGAGCGCTGGCCGCCGGCTGCGACATCGACATGGAGTCGGACGCCTACCTGCGCTACGGGGTGGAGCTCGCTCGCCGCAACCCCACCGACAGCGTGCGGATTCGCGAGGCCGCACGCCGAATCCTGACACTGAAGTTTGAACTCGGCGTGATGGACGATCCGTACCGATACTGCGGGGCTACCAAGCCCGACGTGCGCCCAGATGCCTACGAAATGGCGGTGAAGTCGTCGGTGCTTCTCAAAAATTCTGGGGTATTGCCGTTGGCGGCCGGGGTGCATGTCGGCCTGACGGGTCCGCTCGCTGCAGAGAAAAACGGCGTGCTGGGCAACTGGCGCGTATCAGCCAAAGATCAGTCGGCGCAGTCACTGGCCGAGGCCGTGGCCGGTCAGTGGACGTACGTGGCTTCGTCGCCGCACTCGGTGGGTCAGGAAGCGTTTCACGCGGAACTCACGCTCAATCAAACCGACACCCGGGCCAACGACGTTGCCCTTAAGGCGCTTCGAAAGCACGACGTGTTGGTACTCGCTGTGGGCGAGCACGGAAACGAATCCGGCGAAGGTCGTAGCCGTACTTCACTGCGGATCAGTGCGGTGCAGCAGGACTTGATTCGCAAAGCCTACGCCACGGGCAAGCAGGTAGTGCTGGTAGTGTACGCGGGGCGTCCGCTGGTGCTCGAGCCGTGGATTCGGGACGGAGCTGCCGCAATTCTCTGGGCCTGGCAGCCCGGAACGATGGGCGGAAGCGCCCTCGCCGACGTGCTCACGGGTCGCCGCGAGGCCTACGGTCGCTTGCCCATGACGTTTCCGCGCAGCGAGGGTCAGATTCCCCTGAGCTACGACGGCTACTCTACGGGCCGACCCGGCCCCAAGCCCGAAGTGTTTTGGTCGCACTACACCGATGAATCGAATACGCCGGCATATCCGTTTGGATTTGGATTGAGCTACACGTCGTTTGAATACCGCGACCTCGTCGTAACACCGAGCGCTCAGGGTTGGACCGCCTCCGTAACCGTGCGCAACACCGGAACCCGCGCCGGAAGCGACGTCGTGCAGCTCTATGTCGGACGCCAGGGCAACGGCCAGCTGTACCCTGTTAAAGCGCTTAAAGGATTTAAACGGTTAACCTTAGAACCCGGTTCCGAAGCTCGCGTCAGCATCGAACTCCCTCTCGAAGCCCTCACGCAGCGAGACGGCCAGGGTCGAAACGTATTGTTCGCCCACGGAACCTTAACGGTAACCGTCGGCCCCCACAGCCAAGACGGTCTAACTTGGACTACCCAAATGCCATGAGCCTCGAAGCAGAACGCCAGCGCCTTGGCGCATTTTTTCAGTTTGGTCAGTCCGTGGACTGCGTGGTCTTTGGCTACGACGGTTGCGAACTTCAAATCCTTGTTATTGAGCGCGGAGCGGAGCCCTTTTTTGGCTACGAAGCCCTTCCGGGTGACCTAGTGCGCATGGATGAAGACATCGACGAGGCCGCCACGCGGATTCTGCATGACCTAACGGGGCTTGACAACGTCTTTTTGGACCAGCTTAAAACGTTTGGCGGCGTACAGCGCCACCCACTGGGCCGAGTCGTCACCACCGCGTTTTATTCGCTGATCAACCAGACGAAATACAATCCGCGCCCCGCCTCATGGGCCGTCAAAGCCCGCTGGAAGTCGCTCGGCGAGCTCGACGAGATGGCATTTGACCACCGCGAAATCCTTCAAACCGCGCTTGACGCACTGCAGCGCCAGGTCCGCCAGCACCCCATTGGGTTTGAGTTGCTGCCCGAGGAATTTACCTTGGCGCAGCTTCAGGGCCTCTACGAGGCCGTGCTCAATACTCAGTTTGACAAGGCCAACTTCCGCAAAAAGATTTTGAGCATGGAAGTGCTCAAGGCACTGGACAAAACACAAAAGGCGGTGCGCCATCGCCCTGCACGCCTCTACAAATTCGATCCGCAACGCTACCATTCCCTGGCCAAGCAGGGCTTTCTATTTGAGGTCTAACTAAGGCTTCAGGCCTTTGGCACAGGGCTTGAGTACCTTCGCGGCGTGATTCGTCGAAACCTTTTGATCCTCCTTCTTTTGGCCATTGGCCCGTTGGCGCAGGGCCAAGTAGTCGGCGATTCGACCCGACATGTGCGGTTAGACGACATTTTGGTCGTGGCCGAGCCCGTGGACATGGCGTACGACGTCCTTCGCGAGGCAGGTCGGCGGGCTGCGGGGCTTCCGAGCTTTCAGTGCAGTACGGCAGTTAAATCGAGCGTTGGTTCCGGTCGTGGAATCCAGCTTCGCGAAGCCCTTAGCATCAGCTTTTTTGCAGCCCCAGCGCGCTACAGCGAGCGGATTTACCTGGCTGACGAACATTCCTCGAACGGACTGAGTGATGGCCGAAGCGTACAGTTGCAGTTTAGCGTGGGCCGCGACGAGGGTGCGGCGCCGCAGCAAACGTTTCAAGCGTTGGGCAAGCATTTTTTTGAGTCCTACCCCGACGGGCACCTCGACCTCTATACGCCGAGCATTGAGCTGCCGCGGCTCATGTCTGCGCGGATTCCATCGCCCCTGGCGGCTGATGCCGCCCTGCAGTACCGCGCCCAAGTGGTTCAAGCGCAAGCGGTGGACGGTTCGGTGCTCTGGACCATCGCCATTGAGCCCCGTGGTGCGGCTGGTGCCGGTTTGCGCGGAACCCTCGTGATCGACGACAGCACCTACACGTTGGTCTCCGCGGATGTGGAACTTCCGGCTGAGTCCTTAGTTCGGTTTCGCTCTGCTCGTGTACGCCAAACCTATGCCGAGGTCGAAGGACACTCGATCGTCACTTCACGGAGCTTCAGCCTTTTGGACGTCGAAGGCGACACCGCGCGCACTGAAATTCGCCACAGCGCCTATCTTTTTAACGTCGACTTTCGCCCCCGCGACCTGGGCATGGCGACTGTGGAGTACACACCTGAAGCGTTTGAAGCGGATCCAAAGGTTTGGGCCACCGCTCGGACCATTGCCTTAGCACCCGGCGAGGCCCGGCACATCAACTACCAAGACAGCTTGACGCTGTACTACGATTCCGACCGCTATAAAGACAGTGTAGATGCCGTCTACAACAAATTTCACTGGTGGGAACCGCTCGTGGCCGGAGTCGGCTACCGTTCGACGCGCAAGGGCTACAGCTGGTTTGTGCTCCCTATCGTAGCCCAAATGCGCTTTTTTGGCGTGGGCGGATACCGGCATAACCTCGGCGGCAACTTCAGCCGAACCTTTTCGACCCAGAAGCGACTTGAGGTAGACGGCAACCTCGACTACGGAATCGTCAACCAAGACGTCCGAGGCGACCTCACCGCGACCTACCTGTACAACCCGCGACGCTTCGCATCGCTCCGCCTCTCGCTCGGCGACAACTACGACTTTGTCAACACCTACGAACCCATTTTGGGAACGTTTGCACGCGGCAACTACGTGCGTAAAACGTTTTTTGAGGGCTCCCACCGCATCGAGCTCGCCAATGGCCTCTACTTGCGGAGCTCCTTTGACTTCTCGCGCCGCCAAGCCATCACCGACCTCAAACTCGAGGATTGGTCAAACGAACTCTTTGGCGAACTCAACGAACCCACCCCCTTTCGCACCTACACCATCGCCCTTGTGGGCGTCGACCTGAGCTACCCTCCGGGCCAGCGCTACGTCCTCAAGGGGCCGCGCAAAATTGCCCTTGGAAGCGACTGGCCCACCTTCACCTTTCAGGCCCGCCAAGGAATTCCGGGACTTTTGGGCGGAATGGTGAACTTCACCTCACTCCGCCTCAACGCGCGCGACGTTCGCCAATCGCGCTTTTGGGGAACCACCCACTGGAACGCCGGCGCCGGAACCTTTCTCGCTAAAGAACTCGACTCGATCCGATTCATCGAGCACCGCTTCTTTCGCGGTTCCGACCAGTTGCTCTTGAGCAATCCGACCACGAGTCTTCAAGCGCTCGACTCCACCTACCACACCGCCCGCCCCTGGGTCGAGGCCTACTTCATCCACCATTTTGACCGCTCGCTACTCGACCGGGTCCCGCTGGTGCGCGCCCTGCACCTGGTGCCCGCGGTCGGAGGCGGAATGCTCTACGTAGCCGAAGCAAACGTTTTTCACGCCGAAGTCTACGGTGGACTGGAACTCCCCTTTCGCCTCTGGGACCAGCGCGTCCGCGTCGGCGCCTATCGCGTTTGGACGGACCAGGGCAACCCACAAATTCCCGGATTTCGCCTCAAATTCGGCATGGACTTTTACGACAGCTATCGGGGACGGTGGAACTATTAGCGAGGTTGGCTCGTTGGCGAGGTGGGCTCGTTGGCGAGGTTAGCAAGGTCGGCTCGTTGGTTGATCGTTACTTACTGCTGGTTTCTAGTTCCCGCGAAGCGGCTTTAGCTGCGAAGCAGCCCTAGCGCGCAGCGCAGCGCGCAACTAGAAACAAGTAACCGCGCGAAGCGCCGAAGGCGCGAAGCGCGAAGCGCAGCGTAATTTTTCAGACCTTTGCACGACTAACCACCAGGCGTGCAACCTATTGTACTCCACCGACATCTCTATATTTATGAAACAACCTATTCTCTTTGTGCTTCTTGGCCTTTTAGCTAGTGCCTCGGCAACCGCCCAATCGGTGTACCTCGTTGATATTAAAGCTGATGGCGCGACGGTGGAGCATCACGGATTTGCGGCTCCGGACGCAAATTTGGCCGACGGATTCGCGGCAACCTACCACTTGCCCAAGACGGTTCCAGGAACCTACGCGACCCTCGACTACGGGCGCTTCGTGACCGACTTTACGGCAATCGATGCTGAGGGTAAGGCCCTCAAGGTAAAAAAGAAGGGCAACAACAGTTGGGAAGTCCGCGGTTCCGCCGCGCCCGTGACCGTGCGCTACACCGTGGCCAGCATTATGGAACTGAAGGTCAAAAAAGACAAGATTTTTGAACCCGCGAGCACGTACCACGACGACCAAAAAGGTTCGGTGCTGAACGGTGGCGGAGTGTACGGATTCTGGACCGGGCAAGAGCGTGGAGCAGTGACCGTCGACCTCGGAACCCCCGAGGGGTGGTTTGCAGCCACATCGCTTGAGGGCAAGGCCGGAAATGGCCGTACCAAGTTGGTAGCCAGCAGCTACCACGCATTGCTCGACAATCCGGTGCTACTCACCAAGCCCGATACCGCGGGATTTTGGGTGGCCAACACGCGGGTGACCATTGCAGTCCTTGACCTGAATGGAACGCCTCGAGCGGCTGACTTTAAGCGCGAACTCGAGGCCGACATGTCGGCGGTGGCGCGCTTTCTTCCGCAGCTTCCGGTGGACCGCTACACGTTTTTGACCATGGTGGGCGACTTTCGCTGGGCCGGCGACATTTTGTTCAGCGGAAAACCCAGCCTTGGCGGCATCATCAAGGTGGCCAAATCCTTGGGGAGCCAAGGTTTTGGCGCGCTGGAGCACAATACCTCGTCGGTGTACTACCTCGGCG
>JACCDK011904494.1_pt1 | contig 24832 bp, 15 predicted proteins | sample 7445871 | NCBI WGS metagenome assembly JACCDK01 (sample SAMN15323436, study PRJNA562643) | freshwater metagenome | isolation source: river surface water | place: USA:Blue River Watershed | collected 2017-08-15 | reverse complement strand
TGAAGCAATATGTTGAGCTCACGATTGACTGCCAGGGCATTCTGCGTGAGGTTGGAACTGCCAATGATGAAGGATTGATGGTCGCCATGATCGAAAAGATAGCCTTTGGCGTGGTGACTTTGTTTTTGAACGATGCGCAATTCGATGTTTTCAAACTGCAATAAAAGTCGCATAGCCCCGGGCTGACTAAAGGTCAAGTAGTCAGAAATGACAATCGTTCCATGGATGTTTTTGTCTTGAAGTTTCATCAAAGACTGCAGGATGGTTTTCACACCACTGCTGGTGATGAAGGCTACATTGAACCAGAACCGCTGACAGTTTTCCAGTTCGTCTAACAGGGTAGAAAGGACTTTTACAGATTTCTGTCCTGAATTCGTAAGGATACGTGGGGTGTAATTCCCTTTGTATTGACTGCTGTCGTCAATGAATCCGTGTTGAAACCCTTCGGTTAATTTGGATTTCATGACAGTGTGATGAGTTTTTCAACGATGGGAAGATCTGCGGCGGCCCAATCGAGATGATTCATATCTGAAGCGGAAAGCCAAGTATAATCCAGATGCTCGGTGAGGGTGGGGGATGATTGTTCCGATTTACACAAATAGGTGTGCATGGTGAGGCGGAAATCGGGGTAGGAATGCTCCACGGTAATTAAAAACTGTAGTGAGTGAACATCGAGGTGGAGTTCTTCTTGAATTTCACGAACCAGGGCATTTTCTGGGGACTCGTAGGCTTCAACTTTGCCACCGGGGAATTCCCATTTTTTAGAAATGTACGCGTATTTATTGATCCCACGCTGAACACACAGGTATTTTTCATTGTGTTCGATGACCGCTGCAACCACTGTAATGTGTTTCATGAATGATTCAGCAAAATACAGATAGGAAATCGAAATTCCAGGGGAGATTAATGATTAACTAGAAACCCATTTTTCTTTAGAATGCCAATCTAAATTTTCCAGCAATGGGTATTGGGATGTGATGGTTGGTAAAATGATCTCATGTCCTTCAATTTGCTTTAGGGAATATGGTGAATCTTTTTCAGTGAAATGGGGAGAAACCTTCACCCGGGAATTATAATCAATGGTGATTAATCCCCTGTCGAATGCTCTGTGTAGATTGGGGCAGAGCGAAATTCATTTGGTGTTCTGTTGTTACCAATTTGCTCCATAATTCTCTGAAATTCATTATGAGTTCTGGAGTAATGTAAATGCGATTCGAGGTTATGACTTTTGATTCAACAGATTTCAACATTGCCAACAATAATATAGGCTTACGATGCACCTCGCCGTTTTGGTATGCTCGTTTGAGTTTGCTAAAAAACCGGTAATATTTATCAATTAAATCCATTTTTATTTTATTCTTGAAAGCATCCTAAATCAATCCATTTTTCCTCAGTACACGACCCACCATGTTGTGCAAACGGTCAGTATAATACTCAATCTGCCTCAAATCGTTCTGAACCAAATCCAACGCAATTTCTTCCACTTTCGAAGTGCCACTGCCAATGAGCAAACGCTTCAGCATCACAGGTTGATGTATTGTTGTTGAATACTGTTTAATTCCATTGTTTGGTATTCCATGGAATTCTATTTACACTTGAATAATTTTAATGTATGATTCATTTATCATTTACAGCGGTTGATCTCGGTGAAGAGTATGATTACGAAGAACGATTTGTTCTTTACTGTCCATACACAGGTAACAATTTGTTAGAAGTGGGATGGGAATATCCACCTGAACTACTATACATTGAAAATAATATGGTTGGAGAGCCAGATTATGTTTCCAGTGAATTTGATGTTCTTTACCAAGAATTTTTACTGAAAAGTGAGAACGAAGATTCTGACTACTTTCATTTTTTGGATTACTTAAGTGATGTAAAGTCAGAAGATTCAACATTGATGCAATGGGTTGTAGTTCATCCCGATGGGGATTTCGGTGATTTTGTTTCTGTTGTTTACAGAAATTATGTTGTGTAATATAGCATTAATAAACAATTCTAATTATGCCATCAATTCAAGAATTCGCAGAAATACGGAAAGGTTTAAGGAAGAGGAAAAGACCGCAATTGTCCACCGAAATGTTCGGTAAAGCGCATGACATTGGTGAATTTGAGGTTTTAGAAGAAAGCGGGAGTCTATATATTCAATGGATCCTGGAGTCTCAGAATATAAAATCGAATTCTAAACGTTATGGATTTGATGATTTATCTCACCATGTAGAACTTGAGCAAGAGAGGTATGAAGTGGGCATGTTGATTTCACAGATTTTTAGTGAGCATGGTCGTGAGATCAGAAATTCAATTCCCGGACCTCGAGAAGCGATGATGGCTTCGAATCCATATTTTGAGGCAGCAGAAAAATGGGAACATTGGGCAAAAGTTGCTTCAGGTTTTTTTTTAAAATAATTTCTTATGAAATATATATCAACATCTGCCCTTGCAGTAGAACTTGAGATGAAATCAAGTGAGTTGTTCGAGGATTTAAAAGCTCTTGGTTGGTTAGATAGGGAAAATGACAAATGGGTTTTGACAGAACTTGGAAAGAAAAAGGGTGGCCAAACTAGAACTAATCCCAAGTTCGGAGATTATGTGGTTTGGCCAGAGGATATTTACATTGACAAAATTCAGCAAAAAGAAAAGCCAAAACTTCTTAATGCAACGGCCATAGGCAAGCATTTTGATATTTCATCACAACGTCTTAATTTGATATTTTCTGAACTTGGTTGGATTGAAAAAGATATTGCAGGATGGAAAATGACAAAATTGGGTAATTCCTTGGGAGGTAGACAATTTGAACACGAAACGTCCGGTAGCCTATACGTTTTGTGGCCTGAAAATATTTTAACGAATAAAAATCTGACTTTTGGTTTTAAAGATGTTACTGTACCTGAATATCAAGAACCCCAGATCTCGAAGGAAGTAGTTCAAACATCCAATGATAATTTCAGAGAGAAATTCCCCGCATCATTGCGGACCAAAGATGGTCATATGGTACGTTCTAGAGCTGAAGTAATTATAGATAATGCTTTGTATGATTACAAATTAGCTCATGCTTACGAACGTAAATTACCAATTGAAGAAGACTTGTATTCAGACTTTTTCATACCGACGGAAAATGTCTACATTGAATTTTGGGGAATGGAAGACGACCCTAAGTATTCGGAAAGAAAAAAAATAAAAATTGAAATCTATAAAAAATATGGTTTTAAATTAATAGAGCTTAATGACGGTGATATATCAAATCTAGACGATCACTTGCCGAAAAAACTATTGAAATATGGTATCAAGGTCTATTGATGTAATAAATATGACCATGAATTTGACCTCTTCACAAAAATAGCACTGTTCTAAACCAGAGTTTTCAGGGTAACAAAAACAGAAAAAAACTAACCTGTTACCATGAAAAAATTAAAATTCACTTAAGCTTTGATTGTTTTTGCGATCTAACAGTTCTAGACTAGAACTCGGGTGGATGAGATCTCCCGCCAAATGGGAATTTGGCAAGCCATTTTCTATAACTGGTAGAAAAAGTATGGATCATTGGGTGTGTCAGAACTTTGTACACTCAAGCAACTTGAAAAGGGAATTCAGCAACTGAAGAAGTTGGTAGCGGATTTAAAGTTTGGACAAATAAAGGCTTCAGGATGTTATAAAAAAAAGTTGGTGTGGATGGGTGTTGTGTCATTACTGGAGGTTATTCAATAATAATATCAAAAGTAATCAAGTTTGAATTGGCTTCGATTATCTTTACTTTGGCTGAAGCTGAAGTTATTTCGCCATTGTAATCTTTATCGAATGATAAATAACCTCCACTGTAAAAGTAACCTGAGCTATTATATCCTGAGTGTACTGAGCCACCATTGCCAAAGTCAATTGCTGTTACTCGATCATATTCAACTTTTACCTTCAACCGATATCTGCTGAATGTTCCGCTATTCATGTTGTGGTATTTGACAGTTGCAATGTACCATCCATTGTCTATTCCGTATTCAGATAATAACTTTTTATTTAACTGTGATATTGCAATTTTACTCGTGCTTTTTATTGCTTTATGGTTGTTATTTACTGGTGTGAATTGGAAAATCAATGTTGAAATAATTATGTAAAAGTTCATAGTTGCTATTAGTTGTTTATTTTAATTCCATTTTTATATTCAATAGTGTCGATCAACTTTCCATTTGAGTTGTATATTTTTGATTTACCCTCCTTCAAGCCGTCTTTTATTTTATAGGTGATTCGCTCAGATTCTGCTTCAATTGTGAGTTTTCCATTATATTTTGATTTGTTTGTTAGATTGTAGTAGAATTCCTCAATAACGATTCCTTGAGCATATGTTTTTGTTGAATAAACGTTTTGATCTGTATAGTAAGTTGTCCAATGTCCACAAGGAGAATTACTGCAAAACTCACCTTCGTTTGTAATTGAATTCTTTACTTTTATTTTGAAATCTCCGTTACGAACTGCTAATGAATCAAAAATAAATCGGTCATATTCTTGGTCGCTATCTAAAGTGTAAGTCAATGAAATTAAAGTGTCGGAGTTGACAGAGGAGAATAATGATTCGTAGATGGTGTATCCACTAATACTCTGGTTGATCAGTTGCGATTTTTGCAGTTTTCCGTTTTGGAAGTAATCTGATTTACGGATCTTTCCATTTTCAAAGTACTCTTTATACAGCAAATTGTTTTTTTTATCATAAAAGGAGTTTGAAATAGATTTGTCAAATTGAAACTCCATAACTAGGTAACTACTGTCTTTGTTGATGATTTTCCATGGTCCAGATTTCATGTCATTCCAATATGAGCCAACTACAATAATTGAATTGTTGGAATCTCTTAATGTACATTCTCCATTCTTTTTATCATTCCTATAGTTTGTTGTTTCTGATGAATTATCATCATTTCTCAAAAACCACGTCTTTTCTTTTTTGCCCTCTATGTAATAACCAGATTCGACAATTTGTCCTGTGTTTAATTTTCTTGAATAGTTACCAAACTCAACGTCGTCTTTAAAATACAATTCTTCTAAAATGGGAGTTGTTACAATTTTATAACTGGTGTAGTTTTTACTGGTGTCGGGTTCTAAATCTAATTCAAAAAAGGTAATAGATTTACCATTTTTCTTACCGTTCCTGTATTCGGTTTGGCGTTGAATTTCCCCAGTTTTTTCACCTGCTGTTAAGTAAGATGTCCATATTCCATCTTTTTTTCCATTCGTATATTTTCCTGATTCTTTTAGTTGACCTAGGGCGTAATACTTCCAAATACCACTTTTAATTCCATACGTGTAACTACCTTCGCAATCAATCATCCACATTCCCGTTTCCTTAAATTCCTCACCTTGAAACATTCTTACGAATACTTCACGTTTGAAATTTCCATACAGATAACCTTCATCATAGTTGGCCCTTTCTAGGGTGTCGCTCCCAGTATAGTTTAAGGATTCTCCATGTCTGTTGTCGTCTTTGTAATTGGTATATTCTATTGTTGTGTCGGATTCATTTTGGAAATAATAATTTTTCCATTTTCCTTGCTTTAAGTTGTTTTCAAACAGACCTGTTTGACTCATAATTAATTTTGAACTATCATCATAATAAAATGATGTGTATTTGCCCGATTTGATACCATTGATTACATAATACTCCTCATGTAATCGCCCGTTTTGAAAGTTTTGTATTTTGCCGTTTTCTATATCATCTTTGAAATTCAACTTTGCTGAAATGTTGCCGTCCTCGTCAAATTCTTGGTAAAGACCTTCTCGTTTTCCGTTGACGAATTTTACGGTTAATTTCAATTTGCCGTTCTCATGGAATTGCTTGTAGTTACCATTTAATGAGCCGTCCTTCAAAGTGTATTCCTCTTTCAGTGTACCGTCGGAATAGAACTCTTTTTTGATGCCATTGTCGTAGTCGAAATGACTATTTTTCTTTGTTATTGTGACTTCATAGGATGTTGCACTAAAATCATCTTCGTTTTCAGCTTCTCGTTTTCGGGTTAGTATAGTCAGAATATGGCTAGTGTTACTGTATGTTAATGTAATTGAGTTGTCCCCAATTTCGTTGTTAAGTAATTTGTATCCTGCAGCTGCAATTGAATTTTGTATTGTGTTGTAAGATTTGCGGTTGAAGAAATTAAATGAAACTTTAGTTGGTGTATTTTCAAATGAGTATGCATAAAACCAACCTAATGCCTTTTCGCTGTAATATTCTTTTTCATACGACCATGTAATTGTGTTAATCTTGTAGTCTTCAGATGTGCTGGACTCGTAATAAGCCCATCCCTTTGATATTAGATAACTGTTTATTGTCTCCCAATTTGATTTGCTACACAGCGCTGTAATTTCAGTCGCGGTGAGGTTTTGGCAATAGCCGGTTCCACTTGCAAAGCTGAAAAGAAAGAATAACATGTGAAGGCCGAGTTTCATGTTCATTGTAAATGCCGATTGTGATTACTGAGATAACTTTTTTATACTTTCTGATTATTATTCAATAATAATTCAAACAAGTTAAAAAACTAAATTTATTGTTTTTGAACTTGTTTGAATTATTGTCGGGCATAACGATTTGAACAGGAAGATGGGTTTTGATGGGGTGTTGGACGAATATGGAAAGTTTAAGATTATTAGATTTGAATTTCATGTTGAATTTGATAACTTGTACCCAAATAGATATTATAAATTGAGTGTAGAAAAAAAATACCGTTTTTCATTCACAGCAGCCTCTTTGCTGCTCAACGAGCTCATTTCTTTCAGTCGAATGATGATAGAGGAGGAGGTTCTTCTTGATGAGCTCAAGCCAGAGATGATGCATCGTGAAAGAGCCAAAACCAACAAAAGGGAGTTTGCCGAGCTTTTTCTTCGGTTAAAGGTACTTGACAGACCTTTGATGGAAAAATTGGTATATGGTACTCAAGATGATCAAAAGCAAATAGCAATTATTGCATTTGGAAGGGTATATAGCTTCTTCAAAGACTTCGTTCAAGAGGTTGTGTTGGAGAAGATATCTTTGTTTGACTTTAAGCTTGAGGACCGAGATTACAATTCATTCATCAGCAAAAAATCCATTGAACACGAAGAATTAGATCAACTTGCGGATTCAACCAAACATAAGATAAAACAAGTGTTACTTAAAGTTTTGGAGCAGGGCGGTTTAATTGATAACATCAAAGAAAAAAACATCACAATGCCCGTTGTTGATAGAGAAATAGAGAGAATTATTGCCCAGACTAATGCGGAAGACCTCAGACTTTTGCTTTATACGGACCAAAAGATATCATCCATATGACAATTCAAGAAATTACACATAATAAGTTCGCTCATGTGCTGAAAGTAGTCAGTTCAGAGAGTTTCCTCAAGATGGATGCTCTTGGCGGTGAAATTCCATTCTGGATTGCACCTTACGACATTGAAGCGCATGATCAGGTTGAAGTTGAGATTAAAAATCTTCAAACCAAACTTGCCAATAAAGGAATAAAGTCAGAGCTAATTGACCTGTTTGAACTTTCCTGTTCGATAATCGAAGCAAATATTGGCCTTGAAAAGATGTTTGATGTTGAAAAACGAAAGGATAAAGAGAAGTTCAAAAGAGCTTTGCAGTCTACGGTAAACATTCATGACAGGTTGATCCCAGCAATGATCGAACGACTTAGCGCTTCTGAACCACAAATTCTCCTTATCAAAGGAGTTAGTTCGGTGTACCCATTCATCAGGTCACATACCGTATTGAACAACCTACAAAGTGCGGTAAAGCACATTCCAACGGTGATGTTTTTTTCTGGCGCATATTCAGGCAATTCACTGAACCTATTCGGCCTAATGAAGGATGATAATTATTACAGAGCATTTAATATTGATAACCAAAAGATATAACCAATGAAAAGGTTAAACGACATTTTTAGAAAGGATTACGCAAGAACCATTGAAACCGTAATCAAAGCAGACGATCAAGAACACATCTATCAAGAGGTTGATGAATATGTGATCACCAAGGATGTTTCAAGAAAACTCAGTGACTTCTTTGAAGCTTATAATGATGCAGGTGGAACAAATGGTGTCTGGATATCTGGTTTTTTTGGATCAGGAAAGTCTCACCTTTTGAAGATTCTTAGTTATGCTCTAGAAAACAGAGAATTGAGCGGTCAAAAATTGGGTGAGTTATTTGCAGAGAAGGCAATTGATGATATCAAGTTAAAGGCAGATATCCAAAATGCAATCCGCAAATTTCAGTCTGAGAGTATTTTATTCAATATTGATCAACAGGCCCAGATTACGAGTAAAACAGATGCAAATGCCATTTTACAAGTATTTTACAAAGTTTTCTATGATCACCAAGGGTTCTATGGTTTTCAACCACATGTTGCCGAATTTGAAGCATATTTAAGCAAAGAAGGCAAATACGAAGCTTTTAAAACAGCATTTGAGGCTGATTATCACAAATCTTGGGAAGAAGCCAGAAAAGATTATGTTGACCCACTGATTAGTGATGCCATTGCTCAGGCATGTGGCACGATATACAATCAGAGTCCTGATAAATATGAGGATTATCTCGATACATGGGAAGATAAACAAAAGTTCTCTATCGAGGATTTTGCTTTGAAAGTAAACGATTACATCAAATCAAAACCAGGGTCATTTCGCTTGAATTTCTTTGTCGATGAAGTTGGACAATACATCGCAGAGAATACCAAGTTGATGTTGAATCTTCAGACCATAGCCGAATCATTGAACACAAAGTGCGGTGGTAACAGCTGGGTAATTGTAACGTCACAAGAAGATCTAGAGAGTTTGGTTGGGGACGATTCGGGTATACAATCTGATGACTTTTCAAAAATTCAAGGTAGATTCAGAGTTAGAATGCCATTAACTTCTTCCAATGTTGATGAAGTAATCGAAAGACGACTTCTTGAGAAAAATGATGTTGGAACGACCAACCTTGATCAATTTTATACTCAAGAAGGTGACAATATCAAAACCCTTCTTTCTTTTACTGAAGCAGGTATGCAATTCAAAGGTTACCAGGGCAACAATGACTTTGTACGCAAGTATCCGTTTATACCATACCAATTCGACTTATTTCAACAGTGCATCAAGGCTTTGTCTCGGCACAATGTTTTCCAAGGTAAGCATCAATCTGTCGGGGAACGATCAATGCTTGGGGTATTTCAAGAGGTATTGAAAAACTCAGAGTTCACTAGTATTGACTCCATTGTAAGCTTCGATAAGATGTTCGAAGGAATCCGTGCTTCGCTCAGAGCAGAGTCTCAAAACTCTATTCTTCTTGCCGAAAGACAACTTACAGATCAATTGGCTATAAGGGTATTAAAGGTCCTTTTCTTGATCAAGTATTATGACAGCTTTAAATCCACAGCCCGAAATATAAGTGTACTTCTGCTAGATACGCTTAAAACCAACTCGGTTAATCATCTAAAAGAAATTGAGGTTGCGTTAAATCTACTGGAACAGCAAACGTATATCCAGCGTAAAGGAGAAACATATGAGTTCCTAACCAACGATGAGAAAGACATCGAGGATGAGATTAAGAACACTGAGATTGACAATGCCCAAGTTGGTATGTTATTGAATGAACTGGTATTTGACGGAATCATCAAGGACCAAAAAATTCGTTACAACACAAATAAGCAAGACTTTGAGTACACTAGGAAGGTTGATGGTGCTTTGTATGGTCGTGAAAAAGAGCTCAAAATAGAAATCGTATCTCCAAATGGAGACAATTACAATAACGATTCTTATTTCTCTGGGACATCAATGGGTGATAATACACTGATGATTGTCAAATTACCCGAAGACAAGCGCTTGATCCATGAAGTGCGGTTGGCTATAAAAACAGATAAATACATCAAGCAAAACCAATCTTCATCGAATAATGAGAGTAAAACCCGCATCCTCTATGATAAAGGTCAACAGAATCGTGAACGTAAGCGCTTACTAGAAAACTCATTAAACAGTTTGCTCGCTCAGTCAACCATTTTTATGGGCGGAAGTGAATACCGTGGATCTTCTAGTTCAGATGGAAGAGTTAAACTTTTGGATGCCTCACAAGGTCTTATACAGTTGGCCTATCCGAAACTTGAACAACTAGGAACCAAGAATTTGGATGAGGCCCAGTTGAGATTGATCATGGCCAAAGGTCAACCCGACTTATTTGGTGGCGATGATAGCATGATATCAGCTCCAGAGAAAGAAATGTTGAATTTGATTGAGAGAAGGAAGAATCAACACGATAGAACCTCGTTATCTGACCTTAGAGACCATTTCTCTAAAAAACCATACGGTTGGAGCCAAATGGCAATTTGGTGCGTTTGTGGGCTTTTATTTAAGCGTGGGAAAATTGAGGCTAAACAAGATACCAACATTTTGGACGATGCAGCATTTATGGATGCATTGAACAACAACAGAAATTGGTTAAACACATTAATTGTTCCGCAAGTTGAATTTGATCGAAACCAAATCAACAACTTGAAAAAGTTCTATCAGGAAGCTTTTGATGAGACAAACCCATTTAGCGAAGCTAAGGAAGTAGCCAATTTATTCAAGCAAAAAGCTAGATCTGAGCAACAAGAAATTAAAACACTCTTGGCTCAATTTCAACAGTATCCTTTTGTGAAATCATTGGAACCGCTTGCATATAATCTGGGCAAACTCGCTGAAATGGATTACGCTACATTGTTAATTAGTTTTAAAGAATTAGAGGATGCTGTGCTCAATGACAAGGAATATATCCTCAATCCGATTCGTCAATTCTGGGCTGGAGAACAAAAAAGTATTTTCGATAGAATTAGAACTTTTCAGACAGGCAACCAAGCGAATTTTGATTACATCGATGCCAGTGAGAAATCATTACTTGCTGAGGTACATGAGAGTCCAGCGCCATATGGTGGAAATTTGATGCGTCAGGCAAAAGAGGCGATGGACGCTTTGGAACAAAGAATCAAATCCAAAATTGACCAGGAGCGAGAATTAACCATCGAAGAAGCGAATAATAAAAAGGTTCAGTTTCAACAGCAGGAAGGATTTGCTCAACTCTCACTAGCACAACAGGACTCCTTACTGCAACCATTTTCTGATATAATAACCAAAGCAAAAAGCCAAGTTTTTATTGCAAGTCTCATGTTAGACCGTAATTCACTAGGGGCCTTGCTGACAAAACAACTCAATGAACTTCAGCGATTAACAATAAAGAAATCAGAAGGAGAAGACTCTAGTACTGAGCCACCGAAGGATCTGTTCATCAATGTAAGAAATGTCGAAAAGCACATGCAATTTGACAAAACTCAATTAACAAACGAAGAGGAAGTTGAAGAGTATATCAAACAGTTAAAAACTGAAATGATGAAGCAAATTAACGCTAATAGAATAATCACTTTGAACTAATGAATACTAACCAACTCAAAAAATTCGCTCAAGGTGCCCGTTTAAAACTACTCGAACAGGTCGAAGCAAAGTTGAACTTTGTTTTGACCCATGATACTGCGGAACTCAGAGGCAAAGCTGAAATAGTTCGCAAACTCAAGGAAGAACTTGCCAAAATTGGTCAAAAAGCATTAGTTGATAAAGTTGCCTATACATGGTTCAACCGCTTAATTGCATTACGCTTTATGGATGCTAATGGCTATCAACCATTGGGTATTTCCGTAATATCTCCATCGGGATTAACGAACAGTGTCAGTCCTCAAATACTTGAGGAGATTCATTCGGGTAATTTTCCAAGTGAGTTGAAAATTAACCGTAATGAAATTCTTGATATACTAGATGGACGTGCTGTTAGCAATAACCCCGACAATGATGTATACAAGCAATTATTAGTTGCAGCCTGTAACCACTTAAGTTCTTCGTTACCATTCTTGTTTGAACGAATAGACGATTACACGGAACTATTGCTTCCAGATGACCTTACATCGCCATTCAGTATAATACGAGACGTTGTAGATGGAATGACACACGAAAATTGTTCTGAAGTTGAAATCATAGGTTGGCTTTACCAATTCTATATTTCTGAGAAGAAGGACGAAGTATTTGCATCAAAATCTGCCGTAAAAAAAGAAGATATACCAGCTGCAACACAAATATTCACTCCTAGGTGGATTGTGGAGTATATGGTTCAAAACACAGTTGGTAAATTATGGTTACAGAATAAACCAAACTCTAAGCTTAGAGAATTCATGCCCTACTTTATTGAATCTGCCAGCTTGCAATCAGATGATTACCTTAAAGTTCAATCGGTTGAAGAAATTAAATTACTTGATCAGGCATCAGGAAGTGGGCATATTTTAGTTTATGGGTTTGATCTTTTCTTTAAGATCTATGAAGAAGAGGGGTACAACCCAGTAGAAATTCCCGAATTGATTGTTAAGAATAACCTACATGGATTTGAAATAGATGAAAGAGCTGCTCAGCTCGCTTGTTTTGCAATCTCAATGAAGGGTCGGTCATTCAATCGAAGATTTCTCAAAAATCCAATTGAACCCAATATTCTTTGTTACCAGGATGTCACTTTTACAAAAGATGAGTTGTCCCAAATTTTAACTGCAACCTACCTAGATAAATCCTCTGAATTCCAACATGATCTTAGATTAATTGAACAAGCAACGAATCTGGGCTCACTCATTTTACCCCATTCTAGCGAATCATTCTTGACGAATGGTCTTCTTGAAATCAACAAGGCACTCCCAAAGGCAGATATATTCCATCAAGACCAATTATTGCGTCTAGAAAAGGCAATAAAACAACTGCTCCCATTAAGTCGTAGATATCATTGTATCGTAGATAATCCGCCTTATATGGGTAGTGGAAATATGAATAAATCACTCAGCGATTTCGTTAAATCAAACTACCCAGACAGCAAAGCAGACTTAATGACATGTTTTATGGAAGCAGGTTGGAACATGCTCTATCCGAAGGGTATTCTTGGTATGATTAACCTTCCAGCTTGGTTGTTTCTTTCTTCTTTTGAAAAGTTCCGAGAAAAATTAGTTAAAGAAAAACATATTGATTCACTTTTACATATGGGTAGAGGTATTTTTGGTGTGGATTGGGGTTCAACAGCATTCATTATTCAAAACCAATTTTTAGAAAAAGATTCTAAGTACTTCAAACTTCACAAACGTAATTTTCAGCATCTATATCCAGAAGATATCCAACAAATCTTCCTCAAAGCAAAAAATGAACCAACAACCAAAATCAATTTTGATAGATACCGTGAAGGTGACGGAATTAGTAGTTTGGATGAATTAGTAGATGAAGGTGGATTACAGATTTCTTACACAGCCAATCAAAAAGACTTCGAAAAAATTCCTGGTAGTCCCATTGGTTATTGGTTAAGTGATAAAATAAGGAAAATTTTTGAAACTTCTAAAGTTCAAGATTTAGGTAGGGCACTTAATGGATTATTTACGTGTGATAATGAACGGTTTCTGCGCTTTTCATATGAAATAAATTCAAATTCAATTAATTCAAAATGGTTTAATTACAACAAAGGTGGTGGAAATAGGAAGTGGTATGGTTTAACAGATTATGTTGTCAATTTCGAAAATAACGGTGTTGAAATTATAAATAAAAGAAAGGCTAAAGGACAATCTACTTCCTTGCCAGGCCGAGAATTGTACTTTGAGGATTGTATCACATGGTCGGCATTATCAGCAGGAGATTTTTCAGCAAGGCTATCGGACAATAATGCCATTTTTGACATTGCTGGTTCCTCTTTTAAAGGGAATACTGTAGAGGCCGATCTGGCATTTTTAGGGTTTGTAAATTCCAAAGTTTGTAAATTGATTTTTGAAGCAATAAATCCAACCTTGAATTATCAAGTTGGGAATATTAGAACTTTGCCGTTACAAATAATTTCTGAATGTGAAGATTTAGTGAAATCTAACATCGAAATTTCTAAAATCGAATGGTTTTCTAGGGAAACATCTTTGGAGTTTAAAAAGAGCTACTTTTCACGAAATTCTGTAGAATGTATAAGTGAATGTTACGATTTGTATCAGCAATTTTGGTTTGTGAAATTTGACCAATTAAAAAAAAATGAAGAACAGTTAAATCGCATTATCATCAATAACTATGAATTACAAGATGAAATAAAACCTGACGTTGCTATTGAGGACATTACGATTCTTAAAGAAGAAACAAGTATTGACAATGGAAAATTAGTTTTTCATGCCGATGTAGTATTTGCACAATTTGTAAGTTATGCTGTGGGATGTATGTTTGGTAGATATTCTTTGGATAAGGAAGGATTAATACTTGCCAACCAAGGTGAAAATTTAAAAGATTACTTGGTTAAAGTTTCAAAAAGCAAAGACCAACTCACCTTTGTTCCTGATGAGGATAATATAATCCCTGTATTAGATGATGAATGGTTTGAGGATGACATTGTTGCTCGTTTTCATGCATTCCTAAAAGCAAGTTTTGGTGAAGCGCAATTCCAAAAAAATCTGGTTTTTATTGAGGAATGTTTGGGTATGGATATTAGAAAGTACTTCGTAAAAGATTTCTACAACGACCATATCAAGCGATTTAAGAAACGACCGATTTATTGGTTGTTCTCTTCACCCAAAGGTTCATTCAGTGTACTGATTTATTTGCACCGATACACGCCAGACACCTTAAACAAGATTCTAAATTCTTACCTCAGAGAGTTCATCGAAAAGTTGAATCTTCAACGCAAACAACTAGAGCATATTGAAGTCAATGGTACTCCTTCCGAACAGAGTAAGGCCAGAAAAGAGATAGATAAAATTGACATCAAGCTAGCCGATTGCAAGCAGTACGAGGCAGAGATTTTATATCCACTAGCATCAGAACGAATTGCACTTGATTTGGATGATGGAGTCCTTGTGAATTACAACAAGCTTGGTTCTGCAGTGGCAACAGTTCCAGGTTTAAATGATAAAGCAACTAAAAAGAAAGTTAAAGAATTTGACTGGATTGATACAACACAGATTAGATAATTTTAATCGATCATGAATACAACCCAACTCAAAAAATTCGCTCAAGGTGCCCGTTTAAAACTCCTCGAACAGGTTGAAGCAAAATTAAACTTTGTTTTGACCCACGATACTGCGGAACTCAGAGGCAAAGCCGAGACTGTTCGCAAACTCAAGGAAGAGCTTGCGAAAATAGGTCAAAAAGCGTTAGTTGATAAAGTCGCCTATACATGGTTCAACCGCTTGATTGCATTAAGATTTATGGATGCCAATCGTTATCAACCATTGGGTATTTCCATAATATCTCCATCGGGATTAACGAACAGTGTCAGCCCTCAAATACTCGAGGAGATTCATTCGGGGAACTTTCCTAGTGAGTTGAAAATTAACCGTAATGAAATTCTAGATATTTTGGATGGTCGTGCTATTAGCAATAACCCCGACAATGACGTATACAAGCAATTATTAGTTGCAGCATGTAACCACTTAAGTTCAACGTTACCATTCTTATTTGAGCGAATAGACGATTATACAGAACTATTGCTTCCAGATGACCTTACATCGCCATTCAGTATAATTCGAGACGTTGTTGATGGAATGTCGCAAGAAGATTGTTCTGAGGTCGAAATTATAGGTTGGCTATATCAGTTCTACATTTCTGAAAAGAAGGACGAAGTATTTGCATCAAAATCTGCGGTAAAAAAAGAAGATATTCCAGCTGCAACACAGTTATTTACTCCAAGATGGATTGTAGAGTATATGGTTCAAAATACCGTTGGAAAATTATGGCTACAGAATAAACCAAGTTCAAAGCTAAGAGATTACATGCCCTACTTTATTGAATCTGCTAGCTTACAAACAGACGATTTTCTAAAGGTCCAATCCGTTGAAGAAATAAAATTGCTCGATCAGGCTTCAGGAAGTGGGCATATTTTGGTTTACGGGTTTGATCTTTTCTTCAAGATTTATGAAGAAGAGGGCTATAATCCAGTAGAAATTCCTGAATTGATTGTAACGAACAACCTACATGGATTTGAAATAGATGAGAGAGCCGCTCAGCTCGCTTGTTTTGCAATCTCAATGAAAGGACGGTCATTCAACAGAAGATTCCTCAAAAACCCGATTGAACCCAATATTCATTGTTATCAGGATGTCTCATTTACAAAAGATGAGCTAATACAAGTTCTTACTGCTACATATCTTGATAAATCCTCTGAATTACAACATGACCTTAGATTAATTGAACAAGCAACAAATCTTGGTTCTCTGATACTTCCTCATTCCAGTGAGTCTTTCTTGACGAATGGACTTCTTGAAATCGAAAAAGCTCTTCAAAAGGCAGACATTTTCCATCAGGACCAACTATTTCGTCTAGAAAAGGCTATTAAACAATTGCTTCCATTAAGTCGTAAATATCATTGTATAGTAGATAATCCACCATACATGGGCGGTAGTAATATGAACAAGACTCTTGGAGATTTTGTTAAAACTTACTACCCAGATAGCAAGGCTGATTTAATGGCCTGTTTCATGGAAGCTGGATTAAATATGTTATATCCCAAAGGATTTTTGGGTATGATAAACCAACAAAGTTGGATGTTTTTGGGAGCCTACAAGAAATTTAGAGAGAATTTTATTAAAAATTTGATATCCATTGATACATGTATACAGCTTGGACCAAATGTATTTCCAGAAATTAATGGAGAAGTTGTTCAAAATGTATCTTTTACTATTGTAAAAACACCCTACTTATCAGGATTATATTATAAAATACCTCGAGAATTAAAATCAGATGAAAAAAAGCTGTGTTTTTTAGAGTTGAATAATCATGGAGTGTACTTTTCTAAAAAACTTAATCATTTCCAATTTATTCCCGACTCAATAATGGCTTTTTGGTTAACCGAAAACCAAATGAAGCACATCATAAATACACCAAATTTTGACTATTATGGATCTACAAGAGAGGGTATGACCACTGCAGGGAATGACCAATTCTTAAGATTTCATTGGGAAATATATCAAGATTCATTAGAAATTAAATGGTTTTGTTACCAGAAAGGTGGCAACTACAGAAAGTGGTATGGAAATAATGAACTAATTGTAAATTGGGAAAACCATGGTATCTCAATAAAATCGAATGTTGATAATAAAACTGGAAGATTAAGGTCACATAATTACAATGGTGATTTTTCTTTCAAAAAGGGAATTACCTGGACGGCATTTTCAGGTAGTTCAATTTCCGCAAGGTTATCAGATAACGATTTATTTGATTCTAGAGGACCTAAGTATTTTATTGAAAATGATCATGTTTTATATACGCTTGGATTACTTAATTGTTCTGTATCCAAATCATATTTAGAAGCTTTTTCACCAGCCATTGATATTAAGCCTGGTCACGTTTCTAAGTTACCTTTCATTCTTTGGAATGATCAAAGCTTAATTAATAATTTTGTTCAAGAGTGCTTGTCAATAGCTAAATTGGAGTATGATTCAAAAGAAACTTCAAGGGGATTTAAAACGAATGAACTTATTCGAAATATAGCAAATGATATTGAAGCCTCATATGACATGTTTTGTCAGTCTTGGTATAATAAGTTTAAACAGTTGCATAAAAACGAAGAAGAACTTAATCGTCAGTTTATCGAAATCTATGGTTTACAAGATGAGTTAACTCCAGATGTCCCGTTGGAAGAAATCACAATACTAAAAGAGGAAACAAGTATTGAAAATGGTGAGTTAGTTTTTCATTCCGATGAAGTTTTTGCTCAATTTTTGAGCTATGCAGTTGGTTGCATGTTTGGACGATATTCTTTGGACATGGAAGGCTTAATACTTGCCAACCAAGGTGAAACCTTGAAGGATTACTTCGCTAAAGTTTCAAAAAGCAAGGATCAACTCGCTTTTATTCCTGATGAAGACAACATAATCCCCGTATTGGATGACGAATGGTTTGAGGATGATATTGTGGCTCGTTTTCATGTATTCTTAAAAGCGAGTTTTGGAGAAAAGGAATTCCAAAAGAATTTGGCTTTTATAGAGGAATGTTTGGGCAAGGATATCAGAAAGTACTTTGTAAAGGATTTCTACAACGACCATATCAAGCGGTTTAAGAAACGACCAATTTATTGGTTGTTCTCCTCACCCAAAGATTCATTCAGTGTACTGATTTATTTGCACCGATACACGCCAGACACCTTAAACAAGATTCTAAATTCTTATCTCAGAGAGTTCATCGAAAAGTTGAATCTTCAACGCAAGCAACTCGAGCATATTGAAGTTAATGGCACTCCATCTGAGCAGAGTAAAGCCAGAAAAGATATAGATAAAATTGATTTCAAGTTAGCCGATTGTAAGCAATACGAGGCAGAGATCTTGTATCCTCTAGCTTCCGAACGTATTGCACTTGATTTGGATGATGGAGTCCTTGTAAATTATAATAAACTTGGTTCGGCAGTTGCAACTGTTCCAGGACTTAATGATATTAAAACCAAAAAGAAAGTCAAAGAATTTGACTGGATTGATATAACGCAGATTAGATGAGTAAGATTATAGATAGTTTAAGCAAATTGTTCGAGAAACACCGCATTGTCATTTGGTACGATGGGGAACAGAATTTTATAGATGAGTTCAATGAACTTGTAATCCCAGGAATTGTCAAACTCACCATTGACAAAAATGAGTTTGCTCTGAAATATCAAATGCTCATTAAGCAGCCATCCGACAAATTCCTTCTGTTTGCAGCCTTCAACAAACCTGACAACGAAGACAACTGGCTTTTGGATATTGAACTTGCCAATCATGTCTTCCATACTGACCAGGAAGCCATGTTTTTACAGGAATTGAACCTACAACCAAATCTAAGAAGTTGGGTATCTAGATACATTGACTTTTTTAATAGTAAAGACCGCCTAGCCAAGATAAAAGCAAGTATAGAACCTGGTGATACCGAAGATACACTCACTAGCAAATTGGTCCAAATTATACTAGGCGCATCTTCTCATCAATTAGACGACTTATTAAAGGCTTATGCAACATCCATTATAACAGAAAAACTCGAGTTAATTGATAAGGAATTAAAGCGCTTCAACCTCTTTGAGCCATTCTGGGAGAATGTTGAGGCAGTATATAGCTATAGATCAGCCAGTCAGGGTATTTACGATTTTCTAATCGAGGTTTTCCAGAAGAATTATTCCCCCACCAGTAGAAATGTAAGTTTAAACAGATCTGCTGAAGTTCTATTATCAAATTGGAAGGACACCAAGAGCTTTGAGGCCATTTACAAACAATTGGCAGAAAAAATTGAAAGTGACTTAGACTTGGCTTCAAAACTAGAAGCTGAATCACTAGAAATGTTGATTTCAGAGGATGTTTTTATTGGGATTGACAAAAAAATCATCCCGGAAATAGCACTAATTATTGAAAATGAAACCCTTGGAACAGATAAAGTCGATCAATTATTAAAACAGCGTGAAACGACTTATTGGTTTGAAACCTATAAACCATTTTACAGTGCCTTAAGTTATGCCAATTGGATACTTGCCGAAATCAAATCTAATCGAAATATCAAAATCGAAGATTACCAAGATGGCTTTAGAAAGTACACAGAACAATGGTTTCTCATAGATCAATACTATCGACTTTTTATCGAGAAATACCGTGAAACCAAACAAAATAGTGTATTAAATAGCCTTTATCAAAAGATTCACAAGGCCTATTCAAATACCTGGTTGCTTGAATTAAGCGGTAAGTGGCAAGCCGTTTTGGACAGAACGGGTTCTTGGTATTTTGGTGCCAGCAGTCAACAACAATTCTTTAAGAGAGATATAAAGCCTCGATATATTGACAAAAAAGTTAAAGTTTTCGTGGTAATATCGGATGCTTTACGATACGAATGTGGGCAGGCTTTGCATGAACTCTTTTCTAATGAAGCAAGATTTACTTCAAGTCTAGAGTATCAAATAACAGGCCTTCCATCGTATACTCAACTAGGAATGGCAGCGCTTCTACCTCATGAAGAGCTTTCCTTTGGTGAAGGTGATGCTATTTTAATTGATGGAAAAAGTACGATTGGAGCAGGCCCAAGAAAGAAAATACTTGAAGAAAATTCGAAAGTAAGAGCAACTACAATAAACTTAGAGGAACTTATGCGCTTCACTTCTAAGGGAACTGAAGCTCAAGATTTGATTAAAAATCATGACCTGATTTACGTTTACCACAATCGCATAGACAAAGTTGGAGATGATAAAACCTCAGAAGATAAAGTAATTGAGGCATCTAAAGAAGAAATCGAATTCTTAGTCGATGTTGCCAAGAAGATAACGAGCATGAACGGTTATCATGTTGTATTTACTGCCGATCATGGTTTTGTTTATCAGCACGAGGCATTAAAAGAGAGTGATTTTACCGATGCTCAAATAACTGGGGATATCATAAAGGATAGTAGGCGTTATGTTTTAGGTAAGAATCTAACCTATGACAACAATGTCGTAAAATACAAGGCTACAGACTTACAAGTAAACAGTGAAATAGATGTACTTATACCAAAGGGTATAAACAGACTCCGTAAGCAAGGTTCAGGTAGTCGATATGTACATGGCGGAGCAACTCTTCAAGAAGTAGTCGTGCCCATTCTTTTTGTTTCAAAAAAGAAGTCCGACACTGTTATCAAAGTGGATGTGGATATTCTCAATAAAACCAATAACCGTATTACCACCAACATGCATAGTGTGAAATTCTATCAGCAGCAACCTGTTGGAGATGGCTTTATCGCAAGGACAATAAAAAGTTATCTTGTGGAGTTTATTGGAGATCAACGAACAATTATTAGTGATTTCTTCAACTATACTTTTGACTCAGAGTCAAGCCGAGCTGAAGACAGAGAAACTCAGTACAGCTTCAAAATTTCTACTGCATCAAAACGAAGTCAAAATATCCAGTTGATCATTGAGGAGAAGGTTGAGGGCACCAGCAAGTGGAATGTAGTTGGACAATACCCTTATACGCTGAGCCTAGCAATGGGAAACGATTTTGACGATTTTTAACAAACACGTATGAAAGAACTAGACATAAAGTCAAATAACCACTTTGGTGGCAAGGTTGTCCGCAAGGATCTAACCAACATGGTAAAGGGCAATACCAGTATTCCTAATTATGTGCTCGAATATCTACTCGGTCAGTATTGTGCAACTAATGATCCACAGGTCATTTTAGATGGTGTAGAATCGGTTAAAGGAATCATTTCTAAACATTTCGTATATCGTGAAGAACGAGAAGTGATTAAATTCCAAATTAAGGATAAAGGTTTTCACAAAATAATCGATAAGGTTTCTGTCAAGTTGAATGATAAAATGGATTGTTATGAAGCTAGTTTCGACAATCTAGGACTGAATAGAATACCGTTAAATGAGCAGATTGTAAAGGATAATAAAAAGTTATTGACTGAAGGTGTATGGTGCTTAGCTACATTAGCATATCAGCCCCGTGATGAGAGAGATGCGAGCCCTTGGATTGTAGAGCAAATAAAACCTATCCAAGTCTCAAATATTGATATGGACGAGTATAAGGCTGTAAGTGCAACTTTTGGCAAAGAGGAATGGATTGATTTGTTAATGCAAACCATTGGTTTAAATCCTGCTGAATATTCATTTAGATCAAAACTCATCCAGTTGACCAGGTTAATTCCATATGTCGAGAATAATTACAATTTAATTGAATTAGGTCCTAAAGGAACAGGTAAAACACACGTGTTTTCAGAATTTTCACCACACGGAATAGTCGTGTCAGGTAGTGAAGTATCAGCGGCTAAATTGTTTATAAACATGTCTACTGGTCAAATTGGGATGGTTGGATTTTGGGATGTAATTGCTTTTGACGAATTCGCTGGAAAAGGTAAAAAAGGAGACAGAGTTCTAGTAGATATTCTTAAAAATTACATGGCCAATAAAGCGTTCTCTAGAGGTACGAGTGTTGTGCAAGCAGAGGCATCTATGGTTTATCTCGGAAATACCGATAATACCGTTCCATATATGCTCAAACACACTGATTTATTTGAGGCATTACCAAAAGAATATCATGACTCTGCTTTTCTTGATCGAATGCATTGCTTCTTACCAGGTTGGGAGACCAAAAAACTAAGGAACGAGTTGTTTACAAAAGATTATGGTTTTATTGTTGATTATCTCGCAGAAGCATTAAAGGAATTACGAAAAGAAGATCACTCCAGTGACTATAAGAAGTACTTTGAACTGTCTGATTCGCTGATCACCAGGGATAAACAAGGCATCGAAAAGACTTTCTCAGGTCTAGTCAAACTAATCTACCCCCATGGCGTATTCGATGAAAATGATGCACATGAGTTAATGCAATTTGCGATTGAGGGGCGAAAGCGAGTGAAAAATGAGTTAATGAAAATAGACCCAACCTATAATGAAGTAATTAGCTTCAGCTACAGCGATAAATCGGGTAAAACATTTCATGTTGAAACGCTTGAAGTATTAGAGTTCGGAGATTCGAGATTGGGTGTACAAGCATCAAATGCAGAGAATCTAGAGGTTGAAGAAGAGATAGTTGTAGAAAAGACTGTAACCAAGAAAAATTTAGAGCCAATCCACAAACAATTTCGAGATAATCAATCAAATGTATCGTTTAGGGGATTATTTGGAGAATATCTTGTTGGTGCTACAGATTATGTGATACGTGACCCCTACATAAGACTTCCTTATCAACTCCGAAATTTCATGGAGCTTTGTCGCTTGATTGCAGAGGTAAAGTCTAATGATTCATTGATAAAGATTCACTTGATCACAAACAACAATGAGGAGTATATTGAAAATGCTAAAGGAGCTTTAAGTGAAATTATAGATTCTGTGAGCTCCCTTGGTATAGATCTTTCGTATGAGTTTAATGATACTCTTCACGACCGTAGTATTGAAATGAATAACGGTTGGAAGATTATTCTGGGAAGAGGCCTTGACATCTGGCAAAAAACTTCAGGTCGTTATGACATCGCTGAATACTATCAGGAAAAGAGATTGTGTAAGGAGTTTGAATTAACAATCATTAATGAATAAACATAAAAATTATCAGCGATGAAGCTATCCAGAATAACTAAGGTAAATCCAAGAGATATTTGGAAACACGAAGCACTTGACTTCACACAATGGCTTGCCAAAGATGAAAATATCGAAATTCTTTGCGAAGAACTTGAATTGAACCTTGAAAATATTAAACCAGAAGCTGCTGCTGGAAGATATAATGTAGACATTGTTGCTGATGACATTGACACAAAGCGTAAAGTCATCATTGAGAACCAACTTGAGTCGACTGACCATAAACACTTAGGACAATTATTAACATACGCATCCGCTCATGACGCAAGTATCATAGTATGGCTAGTTACTGATTACACTGAAGAGCACAGACAGGCAATTGATTGGTTCAATAGAAACATCACCGAAACGATTAGCTTTTTTCTTGTCCAAATAGAAGTTTACAAGATTGGTGATTCTGATCCAGCTCCTAAGTTCAATATAATCTGTGAACCTAATAATTGGGGTAAAACAGTGAAAAAATCAAGCTCTGGCGATTCGGTAAGTGATGTAAAACTCTTGCAAAAAGAATTTTGGGAAGGATTACGGGATTTTTCATACACCCAAAAAACAACAGTCAGTTTCGGTAGAACTCCAAAGCCACAGCACTGGTACAACATATCTTTCGGAACCAGCAGATGTCATATCGCACTTACACTAAATACCCAGAAAAGCTATGTCGGATGTGAAATTTATATCAGAAATGACCAAGCTCTGTTCGATAAATTCCATGAGAATAAAGATAAAATAGAAAAAGTAGTAGGAGCAGAATTGGAGTGGATGGAATTACCCGATGCTACAGCTTCAAGAATAATCTTAACTTATCAAGGAAATCCAAAGGATAGGAAGCGATGGGATGAGTATTTCAAATGGTGCATTTCAACAGTTGAAGCATTCATTAAGGTATTTAGGCCCTTGATCTGATGGACAAGGCACTCTTGGCTGCATTAAACAAAACTATCCGTTTTTAGAAATTTTTCACCCCCAACTATCCTCGCCGTACTTTCTGAAAACATTTTGTACGTCAGGGGTGTCGTAAACGAAAAGGCGGATGCGGATCTCGCCGCCGGTTTTTTGCACAATTTCCTGTGACGGGTGAATTGGAACGGCTTGCACCTGACTCGCGGCCCAGCCCCGAAACCAACGATAGATGTAAACGGGTTGCACGTGCTTGCCAAATTCGCGGTACATTCCAATGCAGTGCTTGTAGTGGTTCTCAAAATCGGTTTGCTCCACCATCGCCCGCCAATCAAAAACCATAGGCTCCTCAGAAATATCGTCCAGTGCGATATCCACCCTGCGGTGAATCCGATCGATGGGGAAGTGCTTGATGTTCTCCGCCGCCACCGCCTTGCCCACCTCGATGCCCACCAAATAGTATCGATCCTCAAACGATCTTACTTGCAACGGATAAATCTTGCGGTATACAATGTTCTCGTCCTGCTGTTCAATCGCGCCCTCCGTGACCTTGTGATAGTTGAACTCCACCGCCACCTGCTTGTTGATGCATCCCAGTATGTCCACAATCCGCTGAATCATGCCGTCCGATAGGCTTCGCGACGTTTTACCCACGCCCCAAGTGAGTTGCTTGATCTCGGCGTCGTTGAGCTTGTGAACCTGGATGAGGTTGGTCAACAGGGCCGACACCGCCGGAAATCGCTCGTAGGGCTTCAAAATCGAAAACAAGAGGGGTAGGGTGCCTCGCTCGCTGTCCTTCAAACTGTGTATGCTGAAGTCGTTGTCGTTCTGCAACGTGTACTTCCCCTCAATCACCTTGATCGATAGGCGATGTCCGTTCAAACCCTC